>Ga0222714_10000082_pt1 | contig 114802 bp, 164 predicted proteins | sample C33_3DmetaG_FD_165048 | JGI IMG/M metagenome (GOLD analysis project Ga0222714, IMG submission 165048) | Estuarine water microbial communities from San Francisco Bay, California, United States - C33_3D | ecosystem: Environmental > Aquatic > Marine > Unclassified | place: USA: California...
ACACCATCACCTACACCAGCACCTACACCAGCACCTACACCAGCACCTACACCAGCACCTACACCAGCACCTACACCAGCACCTACACCAGCACCTACACCAGCACCATGCCAGACATTCTTCTGTGCATCACTTGGGGAAGATATTTGCGTAGGTGATTTCTGTCCAGGTTCAACACCACCATTCTTCCCGCCGTTCTTCCCACCATTCTTCCCGTTCTTCCCACCGTTCTTCCCACCAACATTTGGCCCGTTCTTCCCACCATTCTTCCCACCAACATTTGGCCCGTTCTTCCCACCATTCTTCCCACCATACTTTGCACCAGCATGTGAAGTTGGAACAATTTGTAACACAGTAATGGGAGAATGTATTGATTTTTATGTATATAATGCAAGTTGTCAGTGCGTATACGAATCGTCATACTGTGGTTAATTTATGATATACTTTATATAAAAGGAGAATATTTTATGGCAGACGATAATAATTTTGGAAATATTAAAACTTATGCTTTTATTGTAGATAATGAATTTGCATGCTTATTTAGATTTCCATCAACAGGAAACCCAAAAATAGAAATGTTAACAGCAGCACTAAGTAGTAATCCGATAGTTTATGATGTCACTGGATCTAATGTTCCAGAAGATGGCGCTGGATGGACCTGGGATGGAAATAAACTAATTCAGATAGAAAGTTAAAATGTCTAAGGAACTGAGTGCTTGGCAAAAATATAAACAAAATTTAGGAGAAACTAGGCCTTGGGACTTAGCAAATCCAAATGCAGAAAAGGCATCTGAAGAAAAATCTATAGAAAGATACTCTATTTGCCAATCATGTCCAGAATTAATAAAATTAACTAAACAGTGTAAAAAATGTGGATGTTTTATGAAAGCAAAAGTAACATTAGAAAAGGCAACCTGTCCTTTGGGAAAGTGGTAGTATGAATAAAAATGAAATAGCGCCAGGAATAATAGTTTATTCAGATGTCATAGAAGATTATTCTACATTAGTCAATGATATAGAAGAAGGTTTAGCCTCATGTAAATTATCTTGGATATCTGCTGGAACAGATTCAGGCATAAATAAAGAGGTAAGAGATACAGATTCAATATCTATTCCATTTATTAATGGAATATCTGAAGACTTTGTAGACTTACAAGATGCTTTTAGAAAAAGTCTTGCTAATATTTTTTATTCTACAATATTTAAGTTAGAGCAAGACTATATGTCTTCATTCGGAGTTAGTTTTGTAGATCATGACGCATATCAAATCTTAAAGTATGGTAAAGGTCAAAAGTTTACTAACCATATAGATGACCATCCAAAATATCATAGAAGAGTGTCTAGCATTTATTATATAAATGATGACTACACTGGTGGAGAAATAAACTTTCCAAGATTTAATATTTCTTTAAAGCCTAATGCAAATCAAATGATAATTTTCCCATCAACTTATGTTTATAATCACTCTGTTTCTCCAGTAATAGATGGGACAAGGTACTCTGTAGTTAGTTGGATACGATGAAAGAGCCTCTCTTAGTTAATAATGTTTTATCTACAGAAGACTATAGGCGTCTTATTGATGCTGTTTCAAATCCTAAATCTTTTGAGTATCAAAAAGGATTTTCAAGATATATAGTTAGTGATAAAAATCTTCCTATTTTAAAAGAGTTATCAGATAAACTAATTATGGTTGCAAGAAAGGCATTTGAAAGTGAAACTCTGATTCCTACATATGCTTTATTTTCTCATTATGAAGGTCAAGACCCAGAGCCAAGTTTGTACAAGCATAAAGATGATAATGCATGTACATATACTTTAGATATGTGTGTTTACCAAAACGAGCCGTGGGATTTGTGGGTAGAAGATAAAAACTATACACTCCATCCTAACCAAGCATTAGCATATTATGGAAACGATCAATTGCATTGGAGAGAAAAGTTTCCAAATCCAAATAGCAATCATGTAGCAATGATATTTTTTCATTTTGCTGAACCAGAACACTGGTGGTTTACAAAAGGAGAGTCTTATTTAAATGTAATTAGAAATATAATAACAGAAGAAGATTGGCTTCGGAGCAACAGTAAGTGAAAAGCATATTTATAAATATTGCGGGGTATCACGACTATGAATTACCTAAAACTATTAATAACTTAATACATCAAAGTTCTGGCAAGTATAATTTATTTTTTGGAGTACATTCTGTTTTTGAAGATAAAGATAATATTGATATGCCAATATTAGATAATGTAAGATACATAGCAAGTAAGGCACCAGCAAACCTAGGCCCAGGCGTCGGAAGATATATGGCTCATACCTTATATGATAATGAAGATTACTATATGGTAATTGACTCTCATAGTAGATTTATAAAAAATTGGGATGATATATTAATAAATGATGTTATTTATTATCAATCAATAGGACATAAAAAACCAGTTTTAACTTGCTATCCAGCAGCATATGAATACGATAATTTAGGAAATGAGATATTTCATCCCAATGATGTTGTAGGCAATATTGTTTTTAAAAAAGATGACGAATCTATTAATAATTTTAAAAATTTTCTTAATGTAAAAAATCAAGTTGTTTCTCAAACTAGTAAATATCAAAAATCAATATCTGGCGGTTTTACTTTTACGGTATATCCTTATATAAATTTAAATAAATATATTGGTTTTGAAGAAGAGTTTTCTGTTGGGGCAATGTTATATACAAATGGGTTTGATTTATTAGTTCCAAGTGTTTTGCCAATTTATCATTATTATTCAGATCCTAGGGCGGGGGTATTTGAACAGTATAACAGAAGAGGGTGTTGGCAATATGAAAATAATCTTAGCAGTTTGTACAAAACATTAAAGATATCACAAGATACAATTTACAATATGTTCAATAGCAATATTGTTGATAAGTATTACCTTGGCAAGGAAAGAAGTCTTAAGGAATATGCAGAATATGCTGGATTAAATTTTGATACTAGGGAAATTATATGAAAAATGCAATAGTATATTCTTTTCATGTAAGGGGAAATTCTGTATCAGATAATATGTGCTACAAGCAAATGATTTATTCAATACATACACTTAGAAAATATAATAAAAATATACCAGTTTATGTTTATATTTCTCCTAAAGGGAAAGCAAACGAAATTAATTTAGGAGACAATGTTTATATTAATCAATTTGATAATTTTAATGAAGAAGGCTGGCCAGAACAATGGACAAAATTAGGGTATCAGGAGTTTCTGAGGCACCGTTGGGAAAATGCAATAAAAACAATACATAACTATAAATTAGACAATATTTTATATTTGGATACAGATACAATTTTTTATGATGATGTCGATAAACTTTTTAACAAATATGGAAATACAAAACATTTATGGGCAAAGCCAGATAATAGTACAGACCTTATGAATAAGGTAGAAGTTTGGCCAGGAATGAACGATGGTCAATTTTTATTAAATAAAGATATTGCTAATTTTGATATCTTAGATCATATTAAATTTTATGTAAACCATACTATCTCTTTTAATAAAAATAGGCTATCAGAAGAAGAACATTTAAATCTTTATTGGGTTTCTGTGCAGTATGCCGTATTTGATTACTTTGCAAATAAAAATAATCACGTTAAGCACTTTGATGAGTCTGAGGTTATGCTACACTTAGAGCCAACATACAAAAATACTGAAAGTTTAATTTTGCAACATTACTATAATGGTAATTTTACAAAATGTGTGCCAAAGGAGTTCTGGTAAATGACTTTACAAGAAAGTTTTGATTATTTAACTAACGTGCTAGGCAATCAGCCCACAGATAAGGGAACTTATCATAATTATATACCAGTATATCAAAATGAATTTAACAATACATCAAATATAAAACTTTTAGAGATCGGAGTATACACAGGAGGATCACTTAAACTTTGGGATGAATATTTTACTAATGCAGAAATTCATGGAATAGAAGCAACAAAGCGTGGCAGCATATCAGATATACCTGGAATAATGCATTGGGGAATGTATGAAGATTTAAGTAAAGAGTTTAATGATGATTATTTTGATTATATAATAAATGACTCTATGCATGACGCTGATCCACAGATAGATGCTTTTTATTTATATTATCCAAAATTAAAAAATGGTGGTAAATTTTTTATGGAAGATATTCCAAACACTGATCACCTAAATAAAATAATTTCAGAATTAGAAAACTTTAGTATAAAAATTTGGGATATGAGAGATACGTCAGATAGCAAAGATAGTATAATCTTGGTTATAACAAAATGAATATATTGATAACTGGTGTTGCAGGACTAGTAGGAAGCAATATCGCAAAATCACTTTTAGTAAAACATAAAATTTTTGGAGTAGATAATTTAATAGGTGGATATAAAGAAAATATTCCAGATGATATTGTATTTATAAATAAAGACTGTAATGATTTAACATTTAATGACTTTAAAAATATTGATGTTGTTATTCATGCTGCTTGTACTCCACATGAAGGATTATCTATTTTTTCTCCAAAAATAATTACCGACAACACGTACGGCATATCTATGAATGTCCTAAAGTGTTCAATACAGGCAGGTGTTAAAAAATTTATTTTTACCTCCAGTATGGCAAGGTATGGATCACAAGACTCAATACCTTTTACAGAAAATATGATCCCAAAGCCACAAGATCCATACGGCATTGCGAAGGTGGCGTTTGAACAATCATTAAAGGTGCTCTCAGAGGTTCATGGAATAGAGTTTGTAATAGTTGTACCACATAACATCATAGGCCCTGGACAGGTATACACAGATCCATTTAGAAATGTTGCGGGCATTATGATTAATAGAATGCTTCAGGGAAAACAGCCAGTAATATATGGAGATGGGTCTCAGATGAGATGTTTTTCTGATATTGAGGATGTTATAGATCCAATTTCTAAGATAGTAGAAACAGACATTGCTAATGGCGAGATTATAAATATTGGACCAGATGCCAACTTTATAACTATTAATGAGTTAGCAGAAAGAATTGCCAGTCTAATTAATTTTAATTTAAATCCAATATACTTACCAGATAGGCCAAAAGAAGTAAGGCTTGCCAACTGTTCTGCAGATAAAGCAAGGGAATTATTGGGCTATAACCCATCTACCCCATTGGACACAACGCTAAGAAATATGATAAAGTTTGTAAAGAATAAGGGCGAAGACAAATTTAATTTTTATTTACCAGTTGAGATCATCAATGACTTAACTCCAAAAACATGGACAAATCAAGATATTTTTAATTTATAAAACCCTATGCTACATAAAAAATATAGCATAGGGCTTTATATTATTTACTTAGGAAAGTCAAGCATTAATTGTTTTGTTCTTGGGGTTATTCCCTTCCAAGCAATCCAATTATTTCCACCATTTGACATGTGAAATGCAACTTGAGCATTTAATACTGGATTAAATAACTCATAGTTTGACTCTAGTTTAAACTTATCTCTACGCTCAGGACCTAAGTCACCAATCATATTTATTTGAAATAAGCCATAAGAACTATCTCCAGTTCTTTTGCTAAGGTTTAGTGCCATTGGCCTACCGCCAGATTCTTTTTTGGCAATAGCCCAAGCCTCCCTTAGTTTTGAACCCTCAAAACCAACCAAATGTAGTAGATTTTTTAGGTCTTTGTCAGATAGATTTACAGCATTTTTGTATTTTTCTAACTGATCTTCTTTAGCCTTAGAAACAACTTCGGCCACTTCCGTGGCCTCAATGGTCTCTTCAAGCACGACAGGACTAGTGTCGTTTAATCGGTTTTCAGAAGCATTAGCCACATTTGACCAAACGCCAAACATAGCCAATATGCTGAGTGTACCAATGATGTTCCTATTATTTATCATAAAGTTAATCATAGTTTCCTCCTTAGAAACGAAAAACACCTTTTTAGGGGTGTTTGACATTTCTTAGTATAACACAGTTTAACTAAGATAGTCAAATAGTGATATAATTATTTTCTATGGCACAAAATACTAGTAATTATGATTTAACATATCCAGAAGCAACTGATGCTGTAAATGTTCATAATGATATTAAAAAATTAGCAGATGATGTTGATGATGCTATTTCTAGTCTTGATTCGTCAAATGTGCGGGTAAAGGTAATAAATAACTCAGGATCAACTATAAGTTCAGCAAAGCCAGTCTATGCTGTAGGTCACTCAAATAATAAAACAGAAATAAATTTATTTACCTCACAATTATCCGATAATTACCCGTTTCTTGGTTTGACAAAAACATCATTGGCAGATGGCGCAATCGGAGAAGTTGTTGTTGCTGGTGTTTTAACAAATGTTAATACAAGTAGTTTTGCTGTAGGAGAATTATTATATGTAGATTCATATGGCGCTCTTACAACTACCGTCACAGGTGGTGCTATAGGAATTGTTGCCGTAGCAGACCCATCCAATGGAGTCATAGTTATTCAGGCAAAAGGAAATGGAACTTGGGGAGCATTAAAGGCTGGATTAGCCTAATATGATATAATCAACACATGACTACCTTTCGAAATCAGACCACAGACTCTTATGCGTTAGGTGCTGCTCCACCAGAAATTCGCTGGACAGTAGTTAGAGGAGATTCTGCAGCATTTAGAGTTTATGTAACTAATGACGTAAGAGAACCACTATATTTAGAAGACTGGGAAATCAAAATGGACATCTATCGTCCATCTACTGATAATGTTATTGTTTCACTATCTCCACAGCCAATTGAATTTCAAGATACAGAAGGAAGTTTTACAGTTAATCTAACATCTGCACAATCAGAACTTTTAGAGACAGGAGATATCTTTGACATTCAACTCACAGAACTTTTGTCTGAGGGAAGAGTCTGGACGGTAGCCAAGGGATCAATGGTTATCCTTGAAGATGTAACAGAATGATTAATCAAAACCTTATACCAGTAACTCAAGAATTATTTAATACAACGCATAGAATATCTCATGCACAGATTAAAGAAATAGACAAAAGACATATCAGGGTTGACCATATACAACCAAAAGCAAAGATAGAAGAAATTCTGCCGTTTCGTATCCAATTTATAAATGTAGGAGTATTTGGATATTCAAAAAACAATCCACCAGCGATACCCCTTCAAATTATAGGATACAGTAATTATATTTTGTAACAAAAAGGAGTTATAATACGATCATGGCAAAGATATCCATACCTACACTAAAAACAAAGTTTGAAACTGGGGATCGCCCCACGCAACAAGACTATGAAGATTTAATTGACTCAGCATCAGCCCGTTCAACCGACCTTGGCTCAATGGGTAATAATGAAAATACAATTACAGGTATTGAAAATGCCACAGTAATTGATAACTTTGACGCTACAGAATGGCGTATGGTTAAATATCTTGTTTCTATCGCAAAGGTAACTGCGGGAGATAATAAATTCTATGCAACAGAGTTGACCATCTTGGTAGACGGTACAAATGTAAACGTTTCTGAGTATGGCACAATAGACAATGATGGGAATATTGGCACCGTTAGCGTCTCTAGGGTAGGAAATACAGTTTCATTAACTGTTACACCAGACCCAACAATTAAGCCAGTCACAGTTCGTTATGCACGAATTGGACTTAAGGCATAAACAAGGAGATAAAAAATGGCAACAGTAAATAAAGACTTTAAAGTAAAGAATGGTCTCATCGTTGAAGGCACAACAGCCACAGTTAACAACTATGACGTTCTTACAAAAAAGACAGATGACCAAAATTATATTATTGGTCTTATTGGTGGTTCTTCAGATTCTGCCAATACACCAAACACAGTCGTAAAGCGTGATGCCAACGGCGATTTTGCTGCGGGAGAAATAACAGCAGATCTTGTTGGTAATGTAACTGGTAATGCAGATACAGCAACAGCACTTGAGACTTCTCGTACAATTACATTGGGCGGAGACCTTTCAGGCTCTGTTTCCTTTGATGGTTCTGCAAACGTAACACTAACAGCAACAGTAGATGGATCTTTTGCTACAGACGCAGAAGTTGCTACAGCAAAGTCTGAAGCAATTTCAGATGCAGCAGCAGATGCAACATCAAAGGCTAATGCTGCAGAAGCAAATGCTAATGACTATACAGATGCAGAAATTATTACTGCTCTTACTACAGCACAAGGATATGCAAACACTGCAGAATCCAACGCAAACTCTTATACAGATACAGCAATCACAAACTTAGATCTTGCTAACACTTATGATGCATTAGGTTCAGCAGCACAAGCATTAACTGACGCAAATGCTTACACAGATGGTCGTGAAACTGCCATTACAACTGCTTATCAGGCATATGCAGATCAAGCAGAAACAGATGCAGTTATTTCTGCAAATGCTTATGCAGATCAGAAGGTTGCTGATCTTGTAGATGCAGCACCAGCACTTCTTGATACATTGAATGAGTTGGCAGCAGCAATTGGTGATGACAGCGACTTTATTGGAACTGTAACAGCAGCAATTGGCGAAAAGGTTGCTAAGGCTGGAGACACCATGACTGGCGAATTGGTCATGTCAAGCAATAAAATTACAAGCCTTGGCGCACCAACAGCAAATGGAGATGCAGCAAATAAACTATATGTAGATACTGCAGCATCAACAGCAGAGTCAAATGCTAATTCTTACACAGATGGAGAAATTTCGACACTTGATGCAGCAGCACAAGGATATGCTTCAACAGCACAATCAAATGCAGAAACATTTGCAACAAACGCTGCTAATACAGCAGAAAGCAATGCAGAAGCATATGCTGACTCACTTGCAGTTAATTACGATCCAGCAGGATCAGCAGCAACAGCACAGTCAAACGCTAACTCTTACACAGACACAGCAATCTCTGGTGTAAACAGCACAATTTCAGCACTTGATACAGATGATGTAGCAGAAGGTTCAAATCTTTACTACACAACTTCTCGTGCTAAAACAGATGCAGCATCATTATTGACAAGCGCTACATTAACAAACATTCAGATTACTGGTGATGGAAATGGATTGACAATTACCGCTGAAAATGGTGTTGCAGATTCCACAACAGATGATCTTTCAGAAGGCTCAAGCAACCTATACTTCACAGATGCTCGTGCAGTTTCTGCTCTTGAAGCAGTTACTCCAGACTTCCCTGCAGTAGAGATTGCCTCAGTAGCAAAGCAGGTAGCAGCCTCAGCAGAAGTTGCAACTGCAAGCACAAACACAGCACTTTCATGGTTGAAGGCAGACTATCGTTCTGCTGAATTCCTTGTTAAGATTGCTAACGGATCTCACACAGATGTATCCAAGGTTATCTTAACACTTGACACTTCAGACAATGTCGCTATTACAGAATACGCAATGGTTGGAACAAATGGTTCTCTTGGATCAGTTTCAGCAGACGTTTCTGGAACAGACGTTCGTCTTCGTGTCACAACCGCTAACAATACCTCAACAGTTGCTGTTATCGGAACGCTTTTAGCATAACAAAATAAATAGAAGAGGGAGTGGTAATCTTGGCAACAGTCAACAAGGACTTCAAGGTTAAAAATGGACTTATCGTCACTGGTGGCGGAAGTTTCGGAGGTACAGTAGATGTAGCAACGCCTACATTAGGTACTCACGCTGCAACTAAGGCATATGTTGACGCATTGTCTGGAGGAATTCCAGTAGATTCTACCCCTCCCTCTTCACCTGAAAATGGTGATTTATGGTTTGACACATTAACATCAAGAGTTAATGTTTATTATTCTGGATCATGGCTAACAATGGCAACAATCGATGATACATTGAACTTGCCACAACATATTCATGATACAGCAATTGATGGAACAGGGCTTATTGTTTCTACTTTCGTAAGTGGAGGTAGTTTTAATGACCCACAAGGTTCTCCAGTAGATGGTGGATCTTATAATACTAACTCATGGACTATGGTTTATGATGGCGGTAGCCCAATAGATAACTTCAACTAAAAACTGATGTTATAATTAGCACAGAAATAAAACGGTAGAAATACCACAAGGAGAGATAAATGGCAACAAGAATGCAACAGCGCAGAGGAACCGCAGCACAGTGGACTAGCGCAAACCCAATTTTAGCAGCGGGAGAAATCGGATTTGAAACAGACACTGGAAAGTTTAAGATTGGTAACGGTTCGTCTGCATGGGCTTCTCTCACCTATTTTGCAGATGTTTCAGTACTAGTAGATGGTGCGCCAGAATTACTTGATACATTAAACGAACTCGCAGCAGCACTTGGCGATGACCCAGCATTTATTACTACAGTTTCAACAAGTCTTGAAACACATAGACAAGACACAACAGATGTTCATGGAATTCCTGATACATCAGTTCTTGTTGTACAAAATGATCTTAATAGTGCAGTATCTACACACAACTCAGATACAACAGAAGTTCATGGAATTGCCGATACTTCAGTACTTGCAACATTGACCACTGTTTCAGATTCAATATCTACACATAATTCAGATACAACAGGTGTTCATGGAATTGCAGATACATCAGTACTCGCAACAACAACAGATGTTTCAGATGCTCAAGCAGCAGCAGAGACATTTGCTACAGGTGCTGTATCTACACACAGTTCAGATACAACAAATGTTCATGGAATTGCTGACACAGCATCCCTTGCAACAACAACAGATGTTTCAGATGCTCAAACAGCAGCAGAGACATTTGCGACAGGAGCAGTTTCAGATCATAATGCAGAAACATTAAACGTTCATGGAATTGCTGATACAGCATCTCTCGCAACAACAACAGATGTTTCAGATGCTCAAACAGCAGCAGAGACATTTGCGACAGGAGCAGTTTCAGATCATAATGCAGAAACATTAAACGTTCATGGAATTGCTGACACATCAGTATTAGCAACTCAGACATATGCTAATGATGCTGTTTCAAATCACAGTTCTGATACAACAAACGTACATGGAATTTTAGATACAGGAAATCTTGTATTAACAGATGATTCTCGTTTATCAGATACAAGAACACCAACAGACAATACTGTTTCAACAGATAAGATTGTAAACTTGGCTGTAACTGATGCAAAACTTGCTGCAGACGCTGTAACAACTGCAAAAATTCTTGATGGAGCAGTTACTTCAGCAAAAATTGCAGACGGTACAATTGTAAATGCTGATATTAATGCATCGGCAGCAATTGCACAATCTAAGATTGCAGATCTTACAACAGATCTTGCTGCAAAGGCTCCACTAGAATCACCAACATTTACAGGTACTGTTTCAGGTATCACAAAGACAATGGTTGGTCTTGGAAATGTAGACAATACATCAGATGCCAATAAGCCAGTTTCAACTGCTACACAAACAGCACTTGACGCAAAGGCTTCATTATCTGGTGCAACATTTACTGGTTCAGTAGAGATTGACCAGAATCTTACAGTTGATGGAAACTTGACTGTAAATGGTACAACATTTAATGCATCATCAACATCTATCGTAATTGAAGATAACATGGTTCAACTTGCTCATCAAAATGCAGCAAACACAGTCGACCTTGGTATCGTAGTAGCATACAATGATGGTGCAGCAAAGCATGCAGGTATCGTAAGAGACGTATCAGATGCTAAATGGAAGTTGTTTAAGGATGTCTCAACAGAGCCATCAACAACAGTAGCATTTGGAGAAGGATCTCTTGATGCACTTGCAGTAGGTGCTCTTGAAGCAACAACTGTAACCCCTTCATCTGGCGTAGTTTTTTCAGACGGAACACAGACAAAGGAAGGTGTTGCATCACGTACACCAATTATTCAGAAAACAGATTCTTATACTCTTTCTGCTCTTTCCGAAAGGGACTCATTAATTGAAGTTAATAAGGCATCTGCAGCAACAATTACAATTCCTGCCAATTCATCAGTTGCATACCCAGTAGGAACATCTATAGATATTCTACAAACAGGTGCTGGTCAAGTAACTATTGCTGGTGCTGGCGGAGTAACTGTAAATGGCACACCAGGTCTTAAGTTACGTACCCAGTGGTCTTCTGCTACCTTGTTTAAGAGAGCAACAGATACTTGGGTTGTAATGGGCGACCTATCAGCATAATAAAATTATAGATAAACAAAGGAGAATGGCATGGCAACAAGTAAAAAAAGAGGTATAAAGGCATCAGCACAAGATAACTTCTTGCAGCCAGATCCAGTAACATCATTAACAGGTACTGATGTAGGAACATCTAGAGCCTGGAATGATGGTGCTGTAAACCTCTCTTGGTCTTTGCCTGCCACTTCTCCTGCAGCAACATCCTATACAATTACTACAACCCCAGCAACAACAACTGTTACAACTGGAAACTCAAATACATCATATACATTTACTGGTTTGGCTGCAGGGTCCTATACATTTACTGTTGTAGGAACAAATGCTGCTGGAACATCAAGTCCAACAACATCTTCATCGATTGCTGTAACTACTGTTCCCAATGTACCAACAGGAGTTAGTGCAACAGCACAATCTGCAAACGTAAATAGAATTTCTTGGACAGCACCATCAAATGGAGGTAAGGCTTTATCTTCTTATACAATTACTGGATCTGATGGAACAAGTTATACTGGTATTTCTGCTTCAGCAACATCTTATGATGCAACAGATAATACACCATCTGCTGCATCTCCAGGATCACAAACATATACAATTGTTGCTATTAATGCTAATGGTTCATCTGCAAGCGCTACTACAGCATCTGTTACAACTACCCCTCCATTTTTCCCGTTCTTCCCGCCGTTCTTCCCACCGTTCTTCCCGTTCTTCCCACCGTTCTTCCCACCGTTCTTCCCATTCTTCCCGTTCTTCCCACCGTTCTTCCCACCGTTCTTCCCACCATTCTTCCCACCGTTCTTCCCATTCTTCCCGTTCTTCCCACCGTTCTTCCCACCATTCTTCCCACCGTTCTTCCCACCGTTCTTCCCATTCTTCCCGTTCTTCCCACCGTTCTTCCCACCGTTCTTCCCATTCTTCCCACCATTCTTCCCACCGTTCTTCCCATTCTTCCCACCGTTCTTCCCACCAGCATTCGGTCCGTTCTTCCCACCGTTCTTCCCGTTCTTCCCATTCTTCCCACCTTACTTCCCAGTATTCGGTCCGTTCTTCCCACCAGTATTCGGACCAACATTTGGTAAGGGGTCTTTGGGTGCTAACGTACTCGTTAGAGGAGAAAATGGTTTAATTCGTGCACAAGACTTGGTAGTTGGAGATGTTCTTCTATCTCTTGACATTCCAGGAATCCCACAAAACTTTACAACCATTGGAACAACTCCAGAGGAACTTGCAGCAATGACCTGGAATCCAGAAGTTATTGCGTCAGCAAGCCCAGCACTAACTACAGTTAATAGAATCTCTATTAATGAAAAGACAGGTGCAGTATCTGTAAACAATGAAGTCTTTACACTTGCACACTACTTCGTTGTTCAAAGAGATGGAGTCGCAAAGATTATCACTGGCGCAGAACTTCTAGAGACAGACAAGATGTTTGATTACACAACATCACAGTTTGTTGATATTACTCAACTAGAGTTCTTGGATATCACATACTATGCATACAGCGTTAACTGTGAGCCATATGACTTCTTCTGGACAGAGCACACACTGACATTCGATAACATCGAGTGGAACCCAGAACAGTCATGACTAAAAGATGATTATCGATAACGATAATGAATCAATAAAATTTAGTCTTGACATAAGGGAATATCCAAAAGAGTTATCTGGATCTTGGTTCTGTTTTACAAAAATAGAAGATCATCCAATTCTTGCAGGGATATGTTCTGTTTATTTTAACGATAAGTATCCAAGTGGAACCATGGTGGTTTCTAACTATATCTTAGATGAGTATCCTGACATATATGCTACCTGGGATAAAGATTATATGTCAAATAAGATGTTTGTATCTCCAAAATTAAGAAAAAGCGGTAAGGGCAAAAACGCACTTATTGTAGGGGATCAGTTTATCAAATTTCTTGGCAATGAATTAAAGTATTCGTATGGAGAACATGAAAATGGAGATTTTCTTTTTAATGGAGCATATTCTTTAAATAAAGAAATAGAAAATAAAAATGTTAATGATTTTGATATGTTTGACTTTAGAGATCCAGCATATCCAATAATACATTTTGATAAAAGGTTTATAAAATATGAAGTATAAGTATAGAGAAATAAAGGTATTTACAAAAAGCATACCTGAATTGAAATCTGAAAATATTATATTTTTAAATAACAATAATTATCAAGAAATATATGAATATGAAAATTTTAAAGAAAAGGGGTATTACAAAAATCATAGACCAAATAATATATTTCAAGAATATAGTATAGAGACGTATCACATATACAAAGAAATTTCAAAACTATTAAAAGATGCTTGTAATTATTATTTAATAAATCAAGATAGACAAAATTATTTTATTAAAGGCAAAATGTTTAACTATACAAAATATAACAACAATGAAGTTTTTGATTTTCCTGGCAGAGACATTCCAGTATTTCATGGGTTTGTTGTGCTTGGAGAAGAAGGATTAAAGCAGACATACTATACAGACAAGGAAAAGCAGGAATTTATTTTTGATAAAAACACTATCACTCTATCCTCTCCAACAAATCTTATAAACAATAAGGTTGAAGATAACTGTTATGTTATAGAATATTATATTTCTCCATTATCCTCTATTATTCAAAATGAACAGAGCCTTTGGATTCCAATTTTGTAAATATAATATTATGGTATAGTGGTTATATGAAGTCTTATAGCGCAGATAATTTTTTAAGTAGTAGTGAATTTAATGAAGTTTCTGCTGCTTGCATTGAAAAAAGTAAAAGTTTTACAAAAATGCACTATGCTGGCGGATACGGTAGATATGGTATTTTTATAGACTTTACAAAAGAGATTGAAGATGTTCTTACCGAAAAAGCAAGACAGGCATTTAAAACAGAAGACTTGCTAATAACTTATATCCAGTTGGTAAAATATCAAATAGTTGATAATAATATTCCAAAACTTGTTGCCCATATTGACAAACTTCCTTGCACCCATATAATTGATTTATGTATCGATACAACATTAAACGATTGGGGACTTTTGGTTAATGATAAACTTTTTATAGATAAGCCTAATAGGGCAGTATTTTTATATGGACAAGAAGAAACTCATTCTAGGCCAGAATATACCTCAAATGATCCAGAAGACTATTCACTACAGTTATTTATAAATTTTGCACCAAAAGATTTTTGGTTTTTTAAAGGGGATTATAAAAAAGCCTTAAAATATATAATTCCTTCGCCAATTATGTATAATGATGAAAATTCATCAATAGATGTAACGCAAAAATAAACACTTAAAAACATTTTGTGCTATAATAATAAAAAGGAGTAATTATGAACGTTTATGATGAAAACGATACCCCATGGTTTACAAAGGATAGGTCAGAAACAGCAATAACTAGATATGCATCTAGAACAATACAAAATAATATTATTGTTGAAAATCCAGCACTTGGAATTAATTTATATAGAAATGTATTTTCAAAAGAAGATTCTGAAAGATATATAAAAACTTTAGAATCAAATCTCGGCGGAGATGGAAAGTATAAATGGTCAGAGGCAAGGGTAACTAATTCTGATGCTCCAATAAAAAAGGCAAGAGATTGCGTTGACTTCAAATATAAGCAAGAAAATCTTGGACCAAGAGATGAACATAACGCAGAACTCCTTGATTTACATGAAGAGATATATCAAAAATTAAAAATATGCGTTGATGATTATGCAAGATACTGGGGAATTAATGTAGTGTATTATGAAGCATTTAACTTTGTAAAATATGAAGGAGAAGGCAAGCACTTCAATATTCACGCAGATCATGGACCAGCATATAACTGTACAGTATCTGCCGTAGTTTACATCAATGAAGATTATGAAGGTGGAGAGATTAGATTTCCAAGGTTTGAAAATTATACGCATACTCCAAAAATAGGAGATATTCTTCTTTGCCCATCTAACTATATCTATGAGCATGCTTCATTACCAATGAAACAGGGAACAAAGTACTGTGTTGTTGTAATGACAGATATAAATGAGTTAGGCCATAAGTAATGTCCTTGGTCGCTAAGTTTAAGTCTTATAGGCCATGGTTAAATAGAGAAAGTTCATCTGTTCCAAAGCCAACGCAAGATAGCATACCAGACTGGTATAAAGATGCAGATAGATTTGCAAAAATGCCAAATGGAGAATATTGGAAGGCAACAAAAGAAATTTGTCCAGTTGTAAAAGAGGGAACGACTGATGATTATGGAAAGATCCCTACCTGGAAAGCATGCCCTGCAATTTTAGATGCATTTATTACTGGATATGTATTTAAAACACCATGTGATATTACATTTGCTAAAAATGCTTTTGGTAAAATAGAAGCAAAAGTAAAAGATCCAAAGTGTAATGATTTTATTACTTCTAGAATGCCAATGCCACAGTTTGAGCATCCAAAAGGGTTTTATAAAGAACACTTTGCATGGATGCCTGACTGGGGATTAGAATTACCAGAAGGGTATAGCGCTTTATTTATGACACCAATGAATAGGTTTGATTTACCATTTATAAATACAACTGGTATTGTTGATTCTGACAAGGTTGAAATTTTAGGCAGTTTTCCATTTTTCATCGTAGAAGGTTGGGAGGGAACTTTGCCTGCAGGCACCCCATACTTACAGGTTCTTCCTTTTAAAAGAGAAAACTGGGAGCATGAAGTTGAGATTTTAGACAACTCAAAGATGTATGCTAAAATAGTAGATAACGCAAACTTCTATAGGAAGCCAGATGGCGGAATATATAAAAGTAAAGTATGGACAAGAAGAGAATATAAATAGGAGAAATTATGAGCACTTGGACAAGCAAAGAGGTTCTAGGAAATGGTATTACTTGTTATCGTGGAGTCATTAAAGAAGAACTAAATATAATTAATAGACTTGAAGAAGTTTTAGGATCCCCAGCACCAATTGGAGAGTTGTCACCAGAAGGAAAAAGGTATCATTGGCTACCAGCATATGTTGGATATCAAGAGTTAATGCCAGACTATAGAGATTGCTATGACTTTAAGTATAAGAAAACAGATATAGATAGTGATACTAGCGAAGAGTCTCAAAAGTTACAAGCAATTTGGCAAGATGTTTATGATGTTCAAGCGCCAGCGGTAGATGATTATAGAAGAGACTATAATATAATGACTTTGAAGTATTGGGAAGCATTTAACTTTATTAAGTATGGACCAGGACAGCACTTTATGGAGCATCATGATCATGGATTTTCTTATAATTGTACTGTATCTTTAGTTGCGTATATTAATGATGACTATGACGGTGGAGAGTTATACTTTAGATTACAGAACTTAAACATTAAGCCAAAGGCTGGAGATTTGTATATCTTCCCATCAAACTATATGTATCCTCATCAAGCAAAGCCTGTTCATTCTGGAACTAAATATTCTATTGTAACAATGCTTGATTATAGCAAAAAGTTTCATACTCCAAATATGTACGACCCAATGTGGGAAAACGAACAACCACTGGAGAGATAATGATAAACATATCTGTTGAAAAGATGGATGGAAAGCCTTTTGACATTGCTCCAATGTCAATAAAAAGAGATTGGATGGGCGAGACATCTGAAAACCATGCTTATAGATGTTTTCCAGTAACTCAGGCAAATGTAATAGGTTGGAGTCTTTCCTGTACAGAGGATATTATTTTTGAGTGGGATGGAATTAATGATCAAACAGATAAGCATATTAAAATATTTAGTCCTCAAACCGCTTATTCTGGACGAGGACAGTCCTCTATTAGTTTTAATACTGGATTAGTTTTTAGAACAGAACAAGACATGAGCCTTTTAACCATAAATCCTGTTAATTATTTTAATGAAGATTTTGAAACAATGTCAAACCTAATGACAACATCTTTTTATGATAATCCACTACCTTTAGCAATTAAGGCAAGAAAGGCAAACGAGTTAATTACTATAAAAGCAGGAACACCAGTAGCAACAATAATACCAATATCACTAACCAATCTAAATAATAGCACAATAGAGATTTTTGAATATAAAGATGATGATCGATCAAGGCATAATGCTACCCTATCCTACGGATTGGCTAATCAGGTAATTGCTTCAACTGGCAATTGGACAGATTGGTATAGAGATGCAGTTAATGAAAAAGGAGAAAGTTTGGGATCTCATGAAGTAAAAACTCTTAAACTTCATGTAAAAGACCATACTAGGTGATATAATAATATGATGAATAAAGATGAAGCAATTCAGGTAGTCAGAAGGCCATCACTAACACCATCTGGATTTTTTGGTCATGGTCCAGAAAATATAGTTGAACTAGAAAATTTTATGACAGAAGAAGAAATAGATTTTTTAGAAAATGCAGCAAAAAATATAACTATATGGGATGTAACCCAAAGCCATATAAATGAAAATGGAACTGTTATATATGATGCAGAATACTGGAAAGACAGAGTTGCATCTGCCCCATCTTTAAATCAAAATGATCCAAAAATTGTTCCAGTAATAGTTAGATTATTTGAAAGACTGCAGCCAATAATTGAAGACTTTTTTAAAGTAAAGGTTCAGCCTACTGGACAAACAATTGTAAAATGGAATCCAGGACAATTTCAAATGCCTCACGCAGACAAAGAACTGCATCAAGGACCAGATGCTGGGTTGTCAAATGATTTTCCAAACTACGATATAGCAAGTTTATTTTACATTAATGATGATTATGAGGGTGGAGAGTTATATTTTCCACATCAGAAAATTCAGTTTAAGCCTAAAAGAGGAGCAGCATACTTTTTCCCAGGGGACATGAATTATGTCCACGGCGTAACAGAAATTAAAAACTCTTTTAGGTATACATGTCCTTTCTTTTGGGAAATATTAGAGCATACTGGAGAAATTAAGCCAGACTTTAATAAAGAATATTATAGAATTTTTCCAACAGAAGAAGAAATGTCTAGATGGAATCCAAAGGAAGGTATAAGAGGATTATGACAGATAAGCCATTAGAAGTAGTAGAGATATATCCTAATATTCTTGTATATAAGAATCTTTTTAAAGATATTAAGCAGTCATATAAGTTATTAACAGACTCCTTAGAAGAGCAGGATGGTGGCATATTTAATACATGGTCACAGTGGTCTATTTTTGGTAAATACTTAAATCCAATATTTCCTAGTTTTAATTGTGGAGAAAGACATGGAGATGTAAACAGTCTTGAAATAACGAATGAACTACAGAAACAACAAAAAGACTTTGTAATAGAAATGATGGATAATTTTCATCTTGTTACAGAAGACTACATTAAAAGATATAATATTGATATAGACTTAAACTCAATAAGCATTGACGAAGAAGGACGAGAGGTTCCAACCTGGAGATGGACAGGTGGAACGATAGGAATGTATCATATCAGTAACGAAACAGAAAAACATGGCATGAGATATCATTCAGATTATATTAGAGAGCAAGGATGGAAGCCAGGGTATAAATTTGTTATAACATGCACAATTTATTATAACGATGATTACGAAGGTGGAGAAATTGATTTTGCAATGGGCGATAAACTTGTAAAGTACAAGCCAGAAGCAGGAGATCTCCTAGTCTTCCCATCTGGGCACCCAGATTATTTAACAGAAGAAGGAAAGCCATACCTTCATGGTGTTATGCCATCTTATAATAAGAATAAATTCTTATCAAGAATGTATTGGCAAAAATATCAAAGAGGTACAGATGAGTGGTATGAAAAAGAAAAAGAATTTGGCAAAGAAGTTTGGGCTTCAATGCAACCTGAACTAGAAGAACAGTTTAGACTTAGACATCCACAAAGAAGTCAAATAGAAAATGGAGTTAGAATAAAATGAACCTAGAAAATAAAAATAGAATAACAAAAGACATAGTTCTTTATGAAAATTTTATTGATTCTGACACTGCTGCAAAACTTGTTAAGGTTTTAGATAAGCATGCAGAGGTTGGGACAATCTCTTGGACGCCTATATCATTTTATGAATCCTATTCTTCAATTTTGCCAGAAGATAATGATGAGCATGTTATTTCAGAAGGGCTTTCTCCTAATATTTTTTCAGAAATAAAGCAGGGAATTATTGATGCTGTTGCAAGTGTTCACGATCTTGATCCAAAGATAATTTCTCAAATTGGATATCATACACAAAAGTGGGAGCCAGGCGCTTTTGCAAGAATGCATTCCGACAACACGGATGAGCACGGTAATTCTGGAGCATTTACAAGAAGCAGATATGCTGCATTTTTATATTTAAATGATGATTTTGAGGGTGGACTTTTACAGTTCCCAGATCAAGATATAAGTATCAAGCCTAAAGTTGGAATGCTTGCTGCATTTGACGGCGGATTTAATAACATGCATGAGGTAACACTAATCACTAAGGGGGTTAGATACACAATAGGATCATTCTGGGACGATAGAGAAGAAGATGCATACCCACAAGAACTAAGAGATGCATGGGCAGAAGAAATGAAAAAAACAAGAGAGTATCAAGAAAAAGAAAGAGCAGAATGGCAAGAGTTATTGAAGCAAGGTTGGAAGTTGGATAAAGATGGTAATAGGTATAAGGCTGACGAGGTACCTAATGCTTGAAAATTTTAAAAAAAAATTAACTGAAAATAATTTTGATTTTGAAGAAATTACAGATGAGTTAATTTTAGTTAAAAATTTTTTATCAAAAGAAGAAATTGATTTTATTTTTAGCATAATAAATAAGTCCAGTCAAAAAGACTGGGAGATTGAGTACATGGGAAATCTAGCAAGATTTTGTATGGAAAAATTTGGAAGAGATGACGTTGATAATCTTGTTGCTGAAGGAAAATTTGAAATTACTCAAAACTGGGTTGATAAAAATTTAAATATTTCTGATTACGAAGAGCAGAAAATATTTTATAATAGATTCAACGACATAGTTGTTCAGTGTGACCCAGATTTAAGTTTAAGTGGATTTGCAACAATTCAAAGGATGCAGCCAGGGGTAGAGTTAAAGTCTCACACCGATCAGCACACAGATCCATCAATCAAATATGCTACAATATTATACATAAATGATGACTATAACCAAGGAGAGGTGTTCTTTAAAAATCTAAATCTAGAACTAAGGCCAAAACCAGGAGATCTTTTATTTTTTCCAGGAAATGAAAAATACGAGCATGGAGTAAAGCATGTTGGCGAAGGTCCAATAAGATATGTTCTTGTAGGTTTTATAAAGGATGGAAATCATTATGTTAATAACAAATATTAAAGGGAGATACCATGAATAGAGAAGTTTTACATGACAAGATTTATTATTATACAGATGCAATAAATGATTTTGATACATTTATGTCAACTATAGATGAATTAGACAATATAGGCTCACCAGACGGAGTAGTAAATAACTGGGACTTGTGGACATCATCAAACGATAAAAGTTTTATCTATGGAGTAACAAAGACATACAATGCAGACGTAATAAATAAACTTGATGATCCAATCAAGGAAAAGATGTCATACATCTATAATTCTGTTATGGACACCTTTAATAGAGTATCAAAAGATTTTGCAGAAGCGCTTGGCGATACTGACGAACCAAGAATATTTCCTGTTTTTAATATAAAGAAATACAATGAAAACGTTTATATGGGTTCTCACTTTGATCAATTAGACGGAGACAAAACTTTAAGGTATTCTCTCGTCATGTACTTAAATGATGACTGTGAGGGTGGAGAGATATCATTTCAGTTAAAAGATTATGATGGCGGATGGACTAGCGACAAGGGTTGGGTAAGCGGAGCACCAGCAGTATCTGCAGACTATGACGTTGCTGTTGCCGAAAAGTCAATTGATTGCGGAGTAAAGCCAAAAGCAAACAGTGTAATTATTTTCCCATCAGGTGCACCGTATTTTCATACAGCGCATATAGTTAAGCGTGGAACAAAATATATGGTTCCAGGCCACTGGATTCATAATGATATGGAATTTCATAGGTCAATGTAAGTGAAAACAGCAATAGTAACTGGTGCCAGTAAGGGTATTGGATATGCCACAGTTAAACTTTTGTCTGAGAGTGGTTATAGAGTTATAGCAGTTTCAAGAAATCTTTCAAAGGTTATTGATTTAGTCTCTGATAATGTAGAGGCTTATCAATTAGATATAACTAGCGAAGATGAAATTAAAAGATTTTATGAAAAATATAAAGATATAACCTTAGATCTTTTAGTCAACAATGCTGGCGGTGGCGCTGGGCCAACTTATATTATAAATGAAACAATGGATAATTTTAGAAGAGCGTACGACATCAATGTTTCTGGCCCAATGTATTTATCTCAATTATTTGTTCCAGCAATGAAAAAGTCAGACTCGGCAACAATAATTTTTATAACATCTTTATGTGGCAAGGTTCCGTTTAGAGGTGGTGGAAACTATAGCAACGCTAAAAGAGGCGAAATGGCTTTAATTGACACTATGAGAATGGAGTTTCCAGAATATGGCATTAAGATAACAGAAATTTGTCCAGGTACAGTAGACACACAAGTTGAAAAAAAGGATAACGCCTTAACAGCAGAAGATTTAGCAGAGTCAATTAGGTGGGTTGGATCACTTCCAAAACACATGAATATAAATCATTTGGAGGTAAGTCATATATTTAATAGTAAATATATGTAGTAAAAATGGAAATTAATAAACTATATGAAGATCTATATGAGATAAATAATTTTTTAACTGATGACCAAATGTCTGAGGTTTTAGAAATAATTAACAATACCCCAGAAGAGGTTTGGTTTAATGAAAGAGATAGAGTGGAGCAAAATATATCAGATTTTTGGTTTGGTAAAAGTTTATATTTTAAAGAAAAAAATGTATTTAACTCTATAAGAGATTCTTTAGAAAGTTTAATGGAATCGTATTCATATTTTCCCAAAACAACACATCTACAAAGGTATAAAAAGGGAGACTTTATGAAGCATCATGCTGACCAATGGATTCCAGATTTGCCTTATTATATAGGATATGGATTTTGCTTATACTATAACGATGACTATTTAGGCGGGGAATTAGATTATAGAGATCTAGGGATTACGGTTAAGCCAAAAGCAAATAGTTTATATATTCATGGAGGACATATCGTTCATGGATCTTTACCAGTTTTAGATGATAGAATAAGATACTTCTCTACTGTTTTTATACATGGAACAGAAGAGCAACCAACTATACTAAAAAAGGATCTATTTAAATGACAAAAATTGGATTTACAAATGAAAACATTAGTGTTCATCAAAAAACAGAGCAAGAAGAATTCATACTTGGAATTTTAGGTAAAAAGAAAAACGGATACTACGTAGAACTTGGTGCAGCACACTACAGCAATGGAAACAACACATATTTATTAGAAAAAGAATATGACTGGAAGGGTGTTTCATTTGAGATTGTTGATTCTATGAGGGATGAATTTAACTCTAACAGAAAAAATCCATGTATGGGGGATGCCTTATCTTTTAATTATACAAAGTATTTTGAAGAAAATAATTTTCCAAAGCAAATAGACTATTTACAGTTAGACATAGATGCTGGATATGATATTTATGGAAGACCAGCAGGAAACAGTCATTTGACGCTGCATGGCCTTCTTGCAATTCCTTTGAATACTTATAGATTTACATTAATTACATTTGAACATGATGCAAACATGTACTGGAGAAATACTTCAATGAGAGATGCACAAAGAGAGATTTTAGATTCACTGGGGTATTCACTAATACAAAGATCTTATCATGAAGATTGGTGGGTAGATCCAAAAGTTATAAATCATGGACAGTATAGAGATTACTTGCGTTGGCAAGTTTTATAACTATAACTGTAAATAATAAGATTAGAGTTTTGTAAAATTAAAAACTCTGCTATACTTAGCAAATAACAGTTTCTTAAGGAGAAAAACAATGTCAGATTTTTTTAGTTTCCGCTTGTCAGAAGACTTCATAAATGAGTATAAAACAAAGGAACCACCGTTTGGTTTTGCAGACGCTGGTGGTAATTCTTTAGGAGAGATTACATTTATTCGTACCTACTCTCGTATGAAGGAAGATGGAACTAAAGAAAGATGGCATGAGGTTTGTCGTAGAGTAATCGAGGGCATGTACTCAGCGCAGAAGAATCACGCAAAAGAAAACAGATTACCTTGGAACGACTATAAGGCACAGTCATCTGCTAAAGAAGCCTTTGATAGATTATTTAATTTAAAGTGGACTCCACCAGGAAGAGGTCTATGGTCTTTCGGCACGGCACTTACAATGGAGAAGAAAAACTCAGCAGCGCTACAAAACTGCGCTATGGTATCTACCAAAGATATTGATAGAAATGATCCAGGTCAATTATTTGGCTGGGTTATGGATGCCCTTATGATGGGTGTAGGCGTAGGGTTCGATACTGTTGGCTCAGACAAGAATTTGCCAATTTATACCCCAACAGAGCCAGCACAAATATACGAAATTCCAGATACACGTGAAGGCTGGGTAGAGTCTGTTAGATTATTAATTAATTCATTTTTGAAGCCTAACATGTACATTCAAGAGTTTAACTATGACCTTATTCGCCCTCTAGGAGCACCCATTAAGGGCTTTGGAGGCACCGCAAGCGGTCCTGCACCACTTATCCAGTTACACAAGCAGATAAGGGCTGTAATCGGCGGTAGAGCAGGAGAGACTCTTGATTCAAGAGCAATAGTAGACATCGTAAATCTTATTGGCACCTGTGTAGTATCAGGAAATGTTAGAAGATCTGCAACACTTGCTTTAGGCGATTCTAAGGATCAAGATTTTATGAATTTAAAGAATTCTGAGGTTTTCCCAGAAAGAAATTCATTTGATCCAGAAAACCCAGGTTGGGCTTGGATGTCTAACAATTCTATTTCTGCGACGGTAGGTACAAAGTACGAAGATTACGTAGACCTAATCGTTGATAACGGAGAGCCAGGATTCATTTGGCTTGATGTTGCTAGAAACTATGGCAGACTTAAGGATGCACCAGATGGTAAAGATTACCGTGTAATGGGATTCAATCCTTGTGCAGAGCAGCCATTGGAATCATACGAACTATGCACCTTGGTCGAGGTACATTTAAATCGTCATGAATCCAAGGAGGACTTTCTACGCACCCTTAAGTTTGCCTACCTCTATGGTAAAACTGTAACGCTAATACCTACACACTGGCAACAGACAAATGGTATTATGCAACGCAATCGTCGTATTGGAACATCACTTACAGGTATAGCATCATTCTCAGACAAATTTGGTTTGCCTGTTGTGCGGGAATGGATGGACGAAGGATATAACACTATCCGTAAGTATGATCATCAATATTCAGAATGGTTATGTGTTCGTGATTCCATTAGAGTCACAACTGTTAAACCATCAGGGTCTGTATCAATTCTTTCTGGCGCCACGCCTGGAGTTCACTGGGCGCCTGGTGGAAACTATTTCTTACGAGCAATCAGATTTGGAAATACTGACCCAATGATTCACTTGTTCAAGGCTGCTGGATATAAGATGGAGGCAGACCTTGTATCTGCGAATACAACCGTCGTATATTTCCCAGTACACTCTGGACACGCAAGATCTGAAAAAGATGTAACGTTATTTGAAAAGATTGCGCTTGCTGCTACTGCTCAGAAATATTGGTCTGATAACGGAGTGTCTGTAACTCTTTCATTTGACAAAGAAACTGAATCAAAGCACATTGCGCCTGCACTTCATATGTACGAAGGACAGTTAAAAGCAGTTTCATTCTTGCCGATGGGAAATAAAGTATATCCACAACAACCATATACTGAAATTACAGAAGAAGAATATAACTCATATATTGGCCAAATTAAAAAGATCGACTGGTCTGCCATCTACGATGGAGCAGAAAATCTTGAGGCACAAGGCGAAATGTACTGTACTACAGACGCTTGTGAAATAAAAATAGCCTAGTATGATAAAATAGACCCATAATGTCTAGTCCATCAAATCTTTATGCAGAAAAAATATATGCGGAACATCCGCAGTTTTTGTGGGCATTAGACGATCAGGCTGATTATGTTTCTTTAATTTCTGAAGCCAATAGAGAAATATCTTTATGGGATATTGATAACGGATCATCTACTGAAACAGAAGAATTACTAGACGCACCATTCCCCAATAGCATAATTAATAAGATTACACCAGATGCAGTTTTGGGTGAAACCTTTTCTACAACTTTAGTTAGCCCAGAATTAATTACAGTAGATCAACTTAATTCTACCCTAAAAACATTTTCAATCGGATCATATTTTTATACATCAAGTCCATATACACTCAGTATAGAGATTGGGTACAGATACTATGATGACGCTCTTGAGTCATACGTAGATGTTTTAAAGTCATACGACGCTACCTTAAAGGATAGATGGTATTTTTTATCAGAGACCTTTAGTCCAAATGATACATTGTTGCCAATACAGTTAGTTATAAAAATTAACTATTTGGGAACATCTTCAACATTAACAGATTACATACTTTATGTCAACGGAATAACATTTGGCCAATGGTCTGAAGAATTTCAGTCTAGTTCCCTTGGAGTATCTACAATAACTCTTCCAACTAATATTGCATTAGATTCTGTAGATGTGATTGAGGCTAAAGCCTATGGGCTATCTGATTCTTCTGGATATTATTTTATAAATAATAATGCACTAGTTGCTAAAAATTTTGGCATACCTATGGTTTTTGGATCTCAAAATATTACTAAACTGTATGATAACAATACAGACCCTTGCCTAATTGTGCCTTCAAATGGAATGATGTCTAACGGAGGTCGCTATAAGGAGTTTACGTTAGAGTTTTGGCTAAGAACAAATAACTCATCATCAGAGTCTAAAAGAATAGTTGGCCCAATAGCGTCCTCTGATGGAATATACTTGGACGGACCATTTTTAATTCTTAAAATAAATAATAGTTATCAGTCATACTATGTAGGTCAATGGGAACGGCCAATGCTGATTCACTGGAGATATTCAAATAATCTCTCTACTATATTAATTAATGGTGAAGAGGTAGTCAATTTACCTATTGATAGTGCAACCATAACTTTGCCACAAAATGAAACAGAACTTGGCAAAAGTCAAGACTGGATAGGATTTTATGCATACTCTGATATTCAGCCCATTGAAATAGACTGCGTTGCTCTTTATCCATACGTAGTTCCAACTCTTGTAGCAAAACGCAGATTTGTATATGGTCAAGGAGTTCAGTACCCAGAAAACCTTAATGCATCATACGGCGGTAGTACTGTTTTATTTGATTATTCATTTGCAGACTATACAAAAAATTATAATTACCCAGACCTAGGATCTTGGTCACAAGGGCTTTTAGATAATATAGTAATTGAAGACAACTATTTAAAAACTCCAGATTTATTAATTCCAGAAATAATTACTAATAATGCTATTAACAATAGTGAAGAATTACTAAAACAGTGTGCAGTAATTCAAAATGAAAATTCTTTATTTATTAATTTAAAACCATCTTCTCCAGCCTGGGATGGCACAGAGTCTTATCTTTATTTTGATAATTTTAATCTTCTAAATCAAAGGACTAATGCGTTCTACGGTTTGTTTAAAAAAGAAATTGGAAATTCTGATAATCAAGTTCTTATTAGAATCGAAGATAATTCAAATAATTATTTGTCAATAGAGTCTATAGGCGCAGATGTTAGATATATATTAAAATATGGACAAAGTCCTGCTCAAACTATATATGAGTCTGTTTCAGTTTCAGAAAATGATATCTTTGCTGTAGGTATTGATATAGATATTTTTAGAGACTACTATGGTGGAAATTTGGTTTCATTCTTTAATGGATCTTCATCTTTAAAGATGTACGTTGGTGGAACTAAAGAGTTTGAAAAAACCTTTACTGGCAATATATATAAGGTTGCTCTATGCTCTGAAAAAAATGTTAAAGAAATTTCTAATTTGTTTAATGAATTGGGAGTTCCAAAAGACTATGAAAACATTTTTAATTTATATGGTCCTGGAGTTGATTATGATGGAGGAGATGCAGATCAAGACTTTTGGTCATTTATTTTAAATGGAGGAGATGTTTCATCGTTTTTAACTTTAGAGTTAGAAAACCATGTAGCAAGTTGTTCTATAACTCCAAAAAATTATTTTGATAACTTTTACTTAGACTTAGATATAAAGGGGTCGTGGAAAGATTATATTCCATTATCATATTTTGGTCAGTACATCACAGACGAATATGGTGATTCGAAGTTTGGCTTAGACTTCATTCAGTTTAATGTCAACTATCCAGCACCAGCAAAGTTTAAGGAAACAGAGGTAATTGATGAAGATGGATGGCTTTATAGTGAACTGGCTGCTCAATACTCTTATCCATCACAAAGAACTTATGAATCGCTAGACAACTACCTATATACAGGTTATGTAGACTATCAAGATTTATCAGAAAAATCTATTAAGTCATACTCATATGATACTTCAGATTCTATATTAAAAACATATATTACATTTGAGTATATTGAAGCAGGGGCCAATGCTTCAAGTGGATTTTTTATTAATACTCAAGATGTTCCAAAAAACGGTGTAATTTCACCAGGTAGCGAGTGGATTAATACTAAATATGAAGTTGTAGATAATACAATTATTTATCCTCCAAAAGGAACTGATTTTAACAAACTTGCAATTGTAGTGCACCTTGAATTTTTAGTAGATGGAATTAAGTATCAACCAATAAAAATTAAAAATCTACAATTAGCATCACAAGCATTTAATTATAATACAGCAAACAACATCGGCACAAGATTTGGAACTAACGTATATCCATATATTAATAATGGTTATTATTATAATTATAAAGCCAAAAATCCTTTTTCTATATATAAAGGATCATCCCCTTATCTTTATTTGACAAGGCACTCTGGGTTAGAGTTACGTGGCAGTTATGATCCTTTAATAAACAGAGGTGTTGCTATTCCAATAAACTCAAATAAAGATGCAAATTATGAAGTCATGGCAATGCAGTCTTTAATCAGATTTAATGAGGACTTCTTCCCATATGCTCCAACAAAAATAATGCAAATAAATTCTAAGGGCAAAGTAATTAAATTTTACATGGTCGCCAACCATCCAACTGGTAAACGAGCAAAAATCTATGCAATAGATGGAAATACTGGATCTTTATACAATGGAATATCATTTTATGTAAATGGCAAAATTGTAAAAGAGCCAGTGATAAATATTAATGAATGGGTAATGCTAGGAATAGGATTTCCAAGCATATTAAACTTTAAGTCTTATTCTGGATCAATAATGATTAACGGACCAATAATATTTAATAGTTTGTCTTATTATCAAACAACAAACTTACAGGCGATTCAGACAGTGACTAAGAGGCCTTGGGCAAGGGTAAAATTTGCTGCTGACGGATTGTTTGACTGGGAGTATTGGAACAATTATTTTATTTGGCAAGGTGTATTAGTCCAGTCATCAGTCAGTTATTACGGTGTTAATCCATCAGACTTATATAAAGCATATACTGGAACTAATAAAATAATAGTTGACGATACAAGGGTTTTTAGTTTTAAAGACTACGAGTATGCGGTATTTAAAGATATATCTTGGCAGTCTCAGATATCAGATGCGCTATAATATGGTATACTAATGGTTATGAAACACAAAGATCAGCCTCTTTTTGGTAAAGATGGAAAGCCACGTATGCCAGGCCAAATAGGCGAAACTAAGGTTACTGTAATAGATAAAAAATATGACTGGGGCATTTATGTTTGGAAAAAGTCTAACGGTAAGTGGTTTACTGATGGAAACGGTAATATATTAAATATTCCATCAATGAAGGGTGATCTTGCAAGAATTGCAGAATTAAAGCAAGCAGCAGCATATTATGGAGAGCCAGATGGGGAGCCATATTTTTTTGCAGGCATGGGAAGAGTTACTGATGAAGAGTACAGCGAACAAGTAGATAGAATGAAGGCTGGATTAATTCCTAACCTAAATGACCTTGGAGCAGTTCAGGCAGCAAAAGATACAATTGCAAAGTATGGAGACGAAGAATAATGTCAGAAGAAAGAGAATATTTAATTGGTGCCAGAATAGACACCCCAGTTGGAGCATCAGACGAATTTAAAGCAGCAGACCCATTTAACAAATCTTGGACAGATTTAAAGTCATATTCTGGATTAGATAATAATTTTAAAAGAAGAACATCTCGCTTAATTGAAAAAGCAACTGCCAATGACCCAACTCAAGGATATATTGATAGCGCAAGAGCAGAGCAACATGGATTGGGAGATGCAAAGTCAAAAGAGATTAATCCTGGCACGGTATATAGAAATGGCTACGGACTATTCGATGTAATCACACCACCATGGAATGTATATGAGTTGGCAAATTATTATGATACATCATTTGCTAATCATGCTGCAATTGATGCCAAGGTAGAAAACATTGTTGGTTTGGGCTATGACTTTGAAGTATCGCCAAGCACAATGCTAAGACTTGAATCAAATAAAGATTCTGGACAGGTAGAAAGAGCAAGAAACAGAATTGAACGTGCAAAGATAGAGATGCACGAATGGCTTGAATCACTAAATGATGATGATTCATTTACAACAACAATGATGAAGGTATATACAGATGTACAGGCAGTTGGAAATGGTTATCTTGAAGTTGGTCGTACAACACGTGGAGAGATTGGTTATATAGGTCATATTCCAGCAACTACAATGCGTGTACGAAGACTACGTGATGGCTATGTACAAATTATAGGAAGCAAGGTTGTTTATTTTAGAAATTTTGGTGCAAAAAATCCAAATCCAGTTACATCGGATCCAAGGCCAAATGAAATCATACACTTTAAACAGTACTCGCCTTTAAATACTTTTTATGGTGTACCAGATATAATGTCGGCAATAAACTCGCTCCATGGAGACCAGTTAGCGTCACAATATAACATTGACTACTTTAGCAATAAGGCTGTCCCTCGTTATGTTGTGACACTAAAGGGTGCAAAATTATCTGCAGATGCAGAAGATAAGATGTTTAGATTTTTACAAACAGGACTTAAGGGGCAATCTCATAGAACCTTATATATCCCTCTTCCAGGAGATACTGATTCAAATAAGGTTGAGTTTAAGATGGAGCCTATAGAGAATGGTGTCCAAGAAGGTTCGTTTGAAAAATATCGCAAACAGAATCGTGACGACATATTAATTGCACATCAAGTACCTCTTTCAAAAATAGGTGGAGGGGACTCTGGCGCTATAGCAGCAGCACTTGCTCAAGACCGTACATTTAAAGAACAAGTATCTCGTCCAGCACAAAGAGAACTAGAAAAAATTATTAATAAGATAGTTAAAGAAAAAACAGATGTTCTGGTATTAAAGTTTAAAGAACTTACATTAACAGATGAAATAGCACAGTCTCAGATTTTAGAAAGATATGTAAAGGCACAGGTCATGCTTCCAAATGAAGCCAGATCAGCACTTGGACTTCCACAAAGAGAGGGGGGAGACGAGCCTTTCAGCCCTAAGCCAGAAGACACTGCTCAACGTGCACGGGATGGAGAAAGAGTTAACAATCAGTCTGACGGACCTGCCACTTTAACTGGTAGGAATCCAAAAGGCGAGGGTAGATCAACCCAATAGTTATCCACAACTTTATTCACAATTTATTAACATTTGTGTAAAAAAGGCTCTATAATATATACTAGTATGACTATATCAAAAGCCCATTGGAATACAGAGGGCGAGAATGTTCGCCTTTCCCTTCCTTTTGCGAAGGTAGATAAAGAACGCCGTATTGTATCAGGCTTTGCATCCCTTGACAACATTGATAAACAAGGCGATATAGTTACAGCAGAAGCATCAATGAAAGCATTTTCAAAGTTTCGTGGAAATATTCGTGAAATGCATCAGCCACTTGCTGTTGGCAAGATGGTAAATTTTAAAGAAGATAGATATTTTGATCCAGAATCTAAGAAGTTTTATTCTGGTGTTTTTGTATCTGCATATGTTTCAAAAGGTGCACAGGATACATGGGAAAAAGTTTTGGACGGTACATTAACAGGATTTTCAATTGGTGGCCGTATGAATAAGTGGGATGATGGTTATGATGAGAAATCAGATTCCACAATTAGAATTATTAAAGATTATGATCTTGTAGAACTCTCATTAGTAGACTCTCCAGCAAATCAATTTGCAAATATAATGCATGTCGAAAAGGTTGATGGTATTGAAGTTGTCAAAGGTCAAGATGTTGAATTAGAAAATGTTTTTTATGATCAAGAATCTGGAATTGTTATAGTTTCAGATCAAGAATCTGCAGTAAGTCCAGTAACTGGAGAGCAGATGAAAAATATAGGTTTCGTTGAAAAAGAAGACAACGAAAAAACAGATATAGTCAAATTCTTAGTAGATAGTGCTAAAGGCATTGATGCTAAGATAACGAAGGAGGATAATCCTATGGCAAGAAAACCAAAGACTGAAGAAGTCGAAGTTGCAAAGTCAGAAGAGATCGCTCCAGAGGCAGATGCAGTAGTTGAAACTGTTGTTGCAGAAGTTGTTGAAAAGTCTGAAGAGACTCCAGCAACTGAAGAAGTTGTTGAAAAGTCTGAAGAGACTCCAGAAACTGAAGAAGTTGCTAAGGCTGAGGAATCAGTTGAGGCACCTGCAGCAGAAGTAGCAGCAGAAGTATCTAAATCAGATGAGGCAATTGTTGAAGCAGTTGCTGAAATCAAGAATACAATTACATCAGCCTTTAGCGATTTAGTTGAAACTGTAAAATCTTTGCAGGCAGAAGTAGAAATGCTTAAGTCTTCAAAAGTAGATACAGCAGCAGTAAAGAGTTCACTTGATGCAGTCGCCAAAGACATTGCTGCAACAGTAGAACAAGTTAGTAAGTTTGGAAAGCGTGTTGACGCAGTAGAAGCAGATACAGCATTCCGAAAGTCTGGCGATCTAGGCGAGATCGTGCAGGAACAACCAGAAATGGTTGAAAAATCCCTATGGGGCGGACGTTTCCTCAAAACAGCCGACTTATTTAATTAAGTAATCACTTAGGAGGTGACAATATGTCGGAAGAGATTAAGAAAAACCAGCCAGGAGAATCTGGCGAACTAGGCGGAACAACACCAGGTCTTTATCAAGGTCAAGGTGCTTTCGCTTCAGGCGGTGTTGGTGGTGTAACAGATCCAGGTGCAGATACACTTGGTAACATCCCTAACGCTAACTTTGGTGTCACATCTGGTCCAAATGCCGTTAATCCTTCGGGTGATGCTGCAAGCGGAATCCTACGCCCTGAACAGGCACGTCGTTTTATTGACTACGTATGGGATGCAACCGTTCTCGCCCAAGATGGTCGTCGTGTGACGATGAGAGCAAACACCATGGAACTTGAGAAGATTAATGTTGGTGAGCGTGTTATTCGTTCTGCTGCACAAGCACTCGGAAATTACACAAACACTGGCGCAACCTTCTCTAAGGTAGAACTTACCACAAAGAAAATCCGTTTGGATTGGGAAGTTTCTGCTGAAGCACTAGAAGACAATGTCGAGGGGGGTGCATTAGAAGATCATCTCGTTCGCTTGATGACAAATGCATTTGCTAATGACATTGAAGATCTAGCAATTAATGGTGATGGCACAACAGCGCCATTCCTTTCAATTATGCCTGGCTTTATTAACAAGCACCAGACAAATGGAGATTCACATGAAGCAGCAGTTACTGTTGTAGATAATGCATGGACTCCAGAAAAGATGCAAGAAATCATCCTTGCTATGCCACGTAAGTATCGTGCACTTAAGAATAATCTTAAGTTCTATGCAGGTACAGATGCATTCGCAGGTATCGTTAAGAATAACGGTACATTGTCTGATGCAATCGCTGAGGCACTTGGTAAGAATGGTAACACCTATGCAAATACACAGGCATACCTTGATGGTCAAGGCCAGACATTCGGTGGAGCACGTACAACTCGTGTTCTAGGTATCGATGTACAAGAAGTTCCTTACTACCCTGAAGGATATGTCGATTTGACATTCCCACAGAACCGTGTATGGGGCTTCCAGCGTGATATCGTCGTAAACCGTGAATATGTTGCGAAGAAAGATACAATCGAATACACTGTATTCGTTCGCTTCGGTATTCAATGGGAAGAAGAAGATGCTATCGCCTGGGCAGACGCTGCTGCAGATGCATAATCTGTAAACAGTACCTTTGAGAGGGGGCAGGGGTTAATCTCCTCCCCCTCTTATCTTTAGTATTCTGTTATAATAGTTCACATAGGAGGTTAAATAATGGAAGAAAATAATTTAAATAACGAAAGCAAAGAAGTATCAGTAGATAATCTTATTGCACATGAAGCCCCTGTTGAAGCACCAGTTGCTGAAGAACCAGTTGTTGAGGCTCCTATGCCAGAAACTAAGGTTGAAGAGGTAGCAGTAGAAAATAACATTGAGGCTTCAATTTCTGAGGCTCAAGAGTCTACAGATGCAATTACAACATCAGATTTCAGCAGATCAAGTTCTGACACAGTTCAGGGTATTGGATCAGTTGCTAATGGTGTTATTGGCGTTGCAGAAACACCACGTCCAGTTAAGTCTGCAAAGGTAACATCTGCAAAGAAATCAAATAAAACGGTTGCTATTCATTCTACAAAGAATGTTAGTTGGACTGGAGTAGGCAAGGTGTATCGTGGATATAACATTGTTACGCCAGAGCAATCTGAAAAATGGCTAACTCGTAGTCATATCAGACTTGCTACACCAGAAGAGGTAGCCAAGGAGTTTGGTCGCTAAATGCAAATTTTGAGAGTTCCGCCATATAACTTAAGTGTTACACTAGATGTTTCTAGTGCAGCCACAGAGTATGAGTATACTATTGTGGATATGGCGGACTTTTCAGAATTTACTGAAACAGTTACCTCTGATTCTAGCAGCAAGGTAGAGATATCATTATCATCAAAGTATGATACACAATATAAAATAACAGTAGACGGTGAAGACACATATGTTGATGTAGTTCGTCCATATGTAGATCCAAACGAACACGGAACAACAGCAAGTGAGATTTCTGCTTATGCATCAAATGAAGAGTTAGCAAGAGCAATAATTGACTCTATCTGTGATGTAGATTTTTATTTTAAAAAGAGGGTAGTTGAAACAACAGGCCTTGGAGTAGACTATATCCCAGTATGGGTAGATGCAAAAGATGTAATTAAGGTTTATGAAAATAACGTACTTCTTTATGATGCTTCAGATTTAGAAAATTCTCCAACAATTTTTGAATTAACACAAGACGGTTCAGCAATAACGATGCAATACAATGATGCAATCAATAGAGACGAATCTGCACGTATTTTGTTACCTGCTTCGCCAACAGATATAGCAGAACTAGATTATTCTGCACGAGGATTTCCCAAGGGATGGGACTATAGGATTACTTTTGAGGTAGGATATCATAAAGTACCACAAGACATAAAAAGAGCAACAGAGTTATTGATTCATGATATTGATTGTGGTAAATTAGATTATTATAAGAGATATGTTGGTTCATATAATACAGATCAATTTAGAATTCAATTTGATAAGGCAGTATTTGAAGGTACTGGAAATCTCATTGTAGATAAGATACTTGATAAATATCGTAAACCGATTGAGTTTGTTGGAGTATTGTAATGGTAGTATGCGAAACTCCAGACTTCGCATTTCCTATGCAAGCAGATGTATATCACCCAATAGTTGAGCAGGGCATATATGGAGAAGTTAAAAAGACTTGGATTCTAGATAGAACAATTGCTTGTTCTTTCACTGCATCAGGAACAGCACTCAAAGAAGAAATAGTGCCAAATATAAATATTACTCAAGATAAAATACTTCTTGGACGTGCTAAAACTGATATTAGGATTTCAAGTTTAGAGGCAAGAAACTCTATTACAAACGTTATAATTACTAATATTCGTGACAAAAATTGTAATGAAATTTATCTAGAAACTTCAGGACCACGTGCTGGAAAGTCTACAATATTTGAGATAGCAACTCAAGACCCATTTGTTGGGCCTTTTGGTAACACTGAATACTATAAGTTAGTAATCCGTAGATCTGAAAATCAGGCGGTAGATGTATGAAAGTTATATTTAACAATAAAGCATTTCGTAGAGACATGAATAACATTATTGATTACTCTATCGGATATGTAAATGGAATACAGGGTGGCAAAAAAGCGTTTTTAAGTACTCTTGGTTTAGAGACAGTAGAATTAATGAAAGAATATATTGACTCAAATGCTAGAGTAAATCCACAAATGCTACATCATGTTTATGAGTGGCATCAGACTGGAAGTCCAGATGCAAGACTGTTTGATATTAATTACACAGTGAGTAACATTGGACTATCTTTTATGTCAACATTTAAGCAGTCTACCTCTATAAAAAATGGATCTCGTGTTCCGTTTTATAATAAAGCAAAGATTATGGAAGATGGAATACCAGTAACCATTCGTCCAGTAAGAGCACAAGCATTAGCATTTGATATAAATGGTGAAGAGATATTTACAAGACAACCAGTAGAAGTATTAAATCCTGGAGGAGATGAAGTTGAGGGTGGTTTTGAAAAGACTTTTGAATCATTTTTTAACAGATATTTTACACAAGCATTTTTAAGAGTAAGTGGCGTAGCACAATATCTCTCTAATCCAGTATCCTATAAAAAGAATCTTCGTGCTGGCAAAAAGGGCGGGAAGGCTAAAGGATATGAAGTAGGATATCGTTGGATAGCAAACGCAGGAGTTGGAAGATGACAGAATCAACATCAGTATTAAATACACCAGTGTTATGGATTAATACATATCTACAGGAAAAACTTTCTGCAATAATTAATCTAGATACAAATGACCTTGTTCCCTTTTTCCCATCAGGTCCGTCTACATTAGAAACTTTGCAAAAACAGTTTCCAGAGGGTGGCGTCATGGCTGTTTGGGACAGAATGTTTAGAATGCGTAGGGGGCCATTCCCACACATAAAATGTGAGCAAGTTTTATATTATTTTTATGCACAGGCAAATGAGCCGACAGTTAAAATGGTTAAAATACAGGAATTAGTTATGAGGTTATTAGATCGTGGAGACGAGAGTGCTCAAGAATTGAATGCTTGGGCTAAGACCAAGGGTAGTATTGGCGGTATGGAATGCAAGTTCTACTTCCATAATTTCAAGATATATCAGTTAGAAGAGGCACGGGACATAGTAGATTTTGGTACAGCCAGAACCTATGCAGGTAATAAGATAATCATCGACTATGACTACCATCAAATGCAAGATATTATAGATTCAATAGGTTAATAAAGGGCTGTATAATTATAGCGAGGAAACAAACCGCTTTAATTTCTAGAAAATAAAAGAGGTGAAATAAATGGCTTATACTCGTGGTACAAGCAATAACATTATCGTTGGTGCTGCTGCCCTCTTCACATATGAGGCAGGAGTTCTTGCTGATGGTGATTTACCAGCGTACGTAGCAGGCACATCCTACAAGGATACCCTTGAAGATGATGCAGACTTCCGTAACGTTGGTTACACAATGAATGGTCTTGAGATTCAATTCCAGCCTGACTTCGGTGAAGTACAGGTAGACCAGGTTCTTGACGTTGCTAAGTTGTTCAAGCAAGGTATGCAGGTTAACCTAAATACTACATTTGCTGAATCAACACTTGAGAACCTTCTCTTCGCTCTCGCTAATAACGATGGCGATTTGACAACGGTATCTGGCAACCCAACATTAAATCTTTCTGCAGGAGACATCGGCGAATGCCCAGTCGAGCGTGGTTTGGTAGCAGTTGGTCCAGGAACTGGAGATTGTGCTGCATCTGATCAGATTGAAAGAGTTTATGTAGCATATCGTGCGCTCTCAATTGAGAACGTAACCGTATCTGCAAAGCGTGATGAGGCTACAATGTTTGAAGTTTCATTCCGCCTTCTTCCAAATGACAATGCATCGTATGGTAAGATCGTAGATCGTACTATCCCAGCATAATACAATTTAATAATACAGATAGCCCAGCCCAAAAGGTTGGGCTTTTCTGTTTGCTATAATGATTACATGGCAACAGAAATATACGAAAGTACCTATATTAATTTAATTGATGGAACTTCTATATACATTACTCCATTAAAAATAAAATATCTTCGTCAATTTATGAAAGAATTTGAAAATGTTAAAAATGCAAACGGAGATGCTGAAGCAATCAGTGCGCTGGCAAAATGTGCATTAATAACAATGCAGCAGTATTATCCTAAGATTAATACGATAGAAGATTTAGAAGATAGTGTTGATTTAAAGACTATATATAAGATTTTAGATATCGCTGCTGGAATTAAAATAGATAGAGATTCAGATGAAGAAGTTAGGCAGCAGGCAACAGAAAGTGGGGCATCTTGGAGTGACTTAGACTTAGTAAAATTAGAATCAGAAGTATTTTTATTAGGTATTTGGAAAGACTATGAAGAACTAGAAACGTCAATGTCTATGCCAGAATTAACTGCAACACTTAATATAAAAAGAGAATTAGATTATTCAGAAAAGAAGTTTTTAGCAGCCATTCAAGGAGTGGACCTAGATAAAAATGCTAATAAGAGCAACGCCTGGGAAGATATGAAAGCCAGGGTATTCAGTAAGGGCAAGGCAAAGAATGCTAACGACATAACAGCCCTACAAGGAGTCAACGCACAAAAAGCAGGGTTTGGAATTGGAATGGGCCTTGATTATGTAGATATGACTAAAAAATAAAAGCCACTATGGTATAATTACTTTAACCTTATAAGGAGGAATAAATGGCTACAACTGTGCACGAAGAAAAAGAAATCACATTGATTGACGGCACAAAAATCAAAGTAAGACCACTCAAGATCTCTTTGCTTAGACCTTTCATGGCTAAGTTTGAAGGAATCGCAGGAGTGGCAGATGATAATGAAAAGTCTATGACTTTGCTTATGGAGTGCGTTGCTATTGCAATGAAACAATATAAGCCAGAGTTATCGGAAGACATGGCTGCCCTTGAGGAAAACCTAGATCTTCCAACCGTTTACAAGATTGTTGAAGAGGCTTCTGGAATTAAATTATCAGAAGCAGCATCTTTAGTTGGCAATCTAGTTAACGCATAATAAAAAATATAAAAGAGGTGCAAATGGATGGCTGATGTTCAATCCAATATTCATGTAAATATAGATACGTCCGAGGCGTTAGCCAGTATCAAACTTTTACAAAAACAAATATCAGCCTTCCATGCCTCAATGGCGAAGAGTGGTGCTGCTGCTGCAGCCGTCTCCGCCAATATGCAACAAAACTTAATTAATTCTCTTAATGCTACAGGCAAATTCTCTGCCTCAATGCAAAATGTAAAAACAACTACTGAATCTTTTACTAATGCCCTTGAGAAGAATAAACTTTCAATGCGGGATTACTACCGCTATTCTATGGGTGCAACAAAAACATTTGGAAGATTTTTTAAATCTGAATTTGATACTGTAAATAAAGTTGCAAGAGAAAGAGTAAAAGATTTACAGACCCAGTATATTAAGATGGGTCGTGATGCAAATGGAGCAATGAAGGCTATTGCAGTTAGACCTCTTGCTCTTGATATGCAAAATCTTGGAACACAAACTGCTATTGCTTCTCAGCGTCAAGCCTTGCTTAATCAATTATTAAAGCAAGGTGCAACAAATATGCTCAACTTTGGTAAGAATACTCAGTGGGCTGGTCGTCAGTTAATGGTTGGTTTTACTATTCCTCTTGCTTATTTAGGAACTACTGCTGCTAAAACATTTATGGCAATGGAAGAGCAGGCAATTAGATTTAAGCGTGTATATGGTGAATTATTTACCACAGGCGAAGAAACAGATGCAATGCTTAAAGAAATTAAGTTGTTGGCAAAAGAATTTACAAAGTATGGCGTTAGCGTTGAAAAAACTATGTCTATGGCTGCAGACGCTGCTGCAATGGGTAAGATGGGTGCAGATCTTCTTGCACAAATAAATCAAGCAACTAGACTCTCAGTACTTGGTGGTGTTGAACAAGAGCAGGCACTAGAAACTACAATTTCTTTAACTAATGCATTTGGTGTTGCAGCAGAAGATTTAACAAAAAAGATTGACTTCTTAAACTCAGTAGAAAACCAAACAGTTGTATCTATTGAAGATTTAACTGTTGCTATTCCAAAGGCTGGTCCAGTTGTTAAACAATTAGGTGGAGATGTTGAAGATCTTGCTTTCTTCTTAACTGCTATGAAGGAAGGTGGAATTAATGCATCTGAAGGTGCAAACGCATTAAAGTCTGGTCTTGCATCTTTAATTAACCCAACAGAAAAAGCAAGCAAGATGCTTGCTGAAATGGGAATTAATATTAAAGGTATTGTTGAGGGAAGTCAGGGTAATGTTAAGGAAACAGTTATTCAGTTTGCTGCTGCACTAGATACATTAGATCCTTTAAATCGTGCACGTGCAATTGAACAATTGTTTGGAAAATTCCAGTTTGCTCGTCTTTCAACTTTATTCCAAAATGTTATTCAAGAAGGAAATCAAGCAAGTAGAGTTCTTACACTTACCAAAGCAACAACTGAAGAACTTGCAATTCTTTCAGAGCGAGAATTATCAAGAGTAGAAGAGTCTACCACCTATAAATTTAAGAAAACAGTAGAAGACCTTAAGGTTGCAATTGCTCCAATAGGAGAAGAGTTCTTAAAGGCAATCACGCCAATTGCAGAGTTTGTTGGCAAGGTATTAGAAAAGTTTAATAATCTAGGCGACGGGACAAAGAAGTTCATAGTCATATTAACTACCCTACTTGGTGCTATAGGTCCTATATTCTTAATGACATTTGGTTTATTGGCTAATGGTTTGGCTAATATTATTAAACTATTTGTAAATATAAAGAGCGTATTTAATAGGGCTGGCCAGTCATCTACTATTTTGGGCAACCAAACAAACTATCTTACATCAGAACAGTTAAAGGCAGCAGCAGTAGCGTCTTCGTTGAATCAGGTTCATACACAACTTTCACAAACCTTTACTTCTGAAATTGCTGCACTAAATGCATTAGTAAATGCTTACAATAGAGCAATAGCAGCACAAAGAGGTTTTGGTGGTCCAATAGTAGGTAAGGGTAGAAAAGGATTTGCATCTGGAACCAAGAAGGTAAAGCCATTTTATTTTGCAAGAGGTACCGATACAGTTCCAGCAATGCTTACTCCTGGAGAAGCAGTAATACCTGCAGGTCCAGCACAAGATCCAAGAAATAAGCCAGCAATCTCACACATGATTGCTGGAGGAGTAATGAGTCAGTTTGCAATAGGAACTCCAGGAGCAGGAGATTTCTCTCATATAGGAAATCCAAGAGTAATGGGTGCCCTAGATTTGGCAACCATGCTAAAGAAACTTCCTGCAGGAATAGTTAGCGCTAGAGCAATGCAAGCAATTGAGGCAGTTGCCATGAAGTTTGCTAACACACTAAAGATAAACCTCTATGGCAAACTTGGAATAACAACTGGTATGTCTAATGTAGATGGACGACAAGTTTCTATGAATAACTTAATGAAACCAGGTGGTCGTGGTGTTGCTAAGGGTGAATTTATGCAAGATTGGGATCAAAGAGGTCTTTCAAGGTGGAGAATTGCATTAAAGAATGCTGGAATAAAAATGCAAGATGCAACACAAGATTTGTCTATGCTAGATGCACACATGAAAGATTATTTAACAAGCCTTGATGCAAATACAAGAATAACAGATGTTCATGTTAAAGAAGCATACGACTATGGTCGTAGAAAAATGGGGGCTGAAAATAGACTAGTTAAGTCGTTTGATCAATTAGCACTCACTGCTGGTGAAGCACGAATTAATATTTCTCAAGCAGCACAAAAAATGGCGGGACTAGCAACAGCCCCTGGTGGAGGAAGTAAGGGTGCTGTAGATGTTAATGGAATGAAGATTCGTAGAGGTGGAGATAGATTTACATTCTACAAGAAGAAAGGCTTTAGTTTAGTAGACTTAGCAGAAAAGGGATTAGTAGAAGGAATGGCCGAGAGAGCACAAGTTGCCTCTCCGTCAAAGGTTACAAAAAAGATTGGTGGAGAAATTGCATCTGGTGCAATTGTTGGACTTAAGGAATATGTAGACGATGCAAAGGCAGCGGGACAACAATTAGGTGCTGCTGCAGTTCAGGGCACACAATCACAAAAGGCAGCAGCATCAAGAGCAGCACTATACGGAACAGGACCAACTGATCCAGTTCAAAAATCATTACGTAGACAAATAGAAAAGCAGGCAAGACTTCAAGATCTTGCTACAAAGAGAATGCTAAAGGAGTCTTCAGTAACTGGGTTTATTGCAGGCGGTGCAGGAACTGGAGGAAACGCTGGTGGTGGAGGAGGAAAGGGTGGAGGCTTCTTTGGAAGGTTTAGACGGCAGCCAGTAGACCCAGACAACCCTAAGCGTGGAATGAGTGCAGGTGGAGCGGCTATGGGCCTCTCTATGGCTGCTATGGCTGGCTCTATGGCACCTGGCAAAGTTGGAGAAGTATCTCAGCAATTAATGATGCCTTTGATGGCACTATCTATGCTTGCAATGATGCCTGCAAAAATTGGCGGAACTATTGTTGCCCTAGGTGCTTTAATATATGCAATAACATCTACAAGAATGGCATTTGACAAAGCACAAGATGCAGCAATGAAAATGGCAGAGGCCACCCAGTCAAGCAATCAAGCCATAACAGAATTAAGTAAGTTTGCGGGTACAGTAAGTGCTGGCGAGGTAATGAGAAGAAGAAGAGAACAGGGATTCTCTCCATTTGAAGTACAGTCTGGAAAAACAACATTTGGTGAAAGTTTTGTACAATCAGATTTAGGTAAAGCAACATTATCTGGAGTAGGTCAAAACATAAAGGCAGTTGGTAAAAAGCAGGCTCAGGCAGATTTAACAAATCAATTAGTTACTGGTGTAATTTCTGGTTCGTTAACACCAGCACAGGCAAGATCCATTGCTGGAAACATTGGCAAGGAACTTGGAGATTACGGATTCGGAATTCAGGTAAATGCAAAGTTGATAGAATTACTTGGGCCAAATGGTGAAAATTTGGTTAAAGATCCATTGTCTATAAGAGTAAAGATGATTGAAGAAACTCGTGGAAGAATGAATCTTGCTGCACAAGGAGCAGGTCAGGCTGGAGCATTTAGAGGTAGAAGAAAATCTAACATTTTAGGTGTAAGTGATTTAACACAAGCCGTAGGATCTACATTTGCAGGCGCAGGCGTAGGCGCAGGAATTGGTGCAGCGATAGGAAGTGCAATTCTTCCTGGAATAGGAACTGCTATAGGTGCAGTACTTGGTACAGGAGTAGGAGCAATCGCAGGTAATTTCTTTGGTAGAAAAGAAAGAATGCAAAGAATTGGCGAAGCGTCTGGAGCATCTGTTGCAATGAGCAAGGTAGCACTTGAGCAACAGCAGCAAATGATTGACTCTCTTGATTTAGAATATGAAAAGAAAATTGAATCAGCAAAGGCTGCAGGAAATCAGGCAGAAGCAGAAAGATTAACTAATCTTTATTTGCAACAAAGAAATGGACTTCTTGCAGAAAACAAAAAGACTGTAGATCAAATACAGCAGCAGTTTGCAAAATCAGAGGGTGCAACAAGAAAAGCCTTAGAAACTGGTGTAGACAAAGCAATAACAAAGAAGTACAAAGGAACTGCCTTAGAAGACGTAGCCCCGTTAGCCAAAACAATGATTGAGGATTCTGGCCTTAAGTCAGAGCAACAATATACTCTTAAAATGCAATTAGCAACAGGAAATATTGACCCAATACAGTTAATGGATATGATAGAAATGTTTGGTAAGAGCAAGAAGTCTATGAATGCTATGCTAAATATTATTGGTAAGTTTGGCGGTACATTTGCAAATGAAGTTCAAGGTATTGCTTCTATGTTTAAGAATAAAAAGGCTGCTGGTAAGTTTGTTGCCGAGATAGAAACAAAAGGTCCAGAAGAAGCAAGAAAGCATTTAGATTTATTCTCTGACATTGCTAAGGTTTCTAATGTATTGGATATTGATGTTGCACTAAAATACTATCAGGATAATCCAAAGGCAGCAGCAGAACTACAAGCAGTTATTGATAAGATTAATGAGCAAAAAGGAAAAATATCCTTAGAAGTTGCTGCAACTATCCTAGGCGCAGAAGAAATGGAAGCATTAAGAAAGGATCAAGAATATTTCAATTCTTTAGATCCAGTTCAACAAAAAGTTTATTTACAAACATTAACTACAATTGCAAACCTTGAAGGAAATAATAAAGAAGAGTTAGAAAACTGGTTAAAACAAAATCCTGGAAAAACTCCTGCAGATTACATGATAATGGGTGCACAAAAGGTTACTCAGGTGTCAACAGATACAAGCCTTAAGTCTAGCAACAAGGGGCCAGGTTCATCAGGAAAAACTCTTTCATCTCCTCTTGATGACCTTGTAAAGAAATTAAGAGATGTTCGTAAAAATCAGATACAAGTAACTGAGGGTTGGTCTGCTTCTAGAAAGGTTTTGGATAACCTATTTGGTGGTAAAAAGACTATTGATTTCTTCGGCGGTATAGAACAAGACCTTACAAGATTAGGAGCCAAAGGTAACTTTATTGAGTTAATAGTTGGCATGGACCCTAAAGAGTATGAAAAACGCAAAAAGTCATTATTTAAGTTTGACAATAAGGGAAACATTATTGAACTTAAGCGTGATGCCAAAACAATTCAAGAAGCATTAAATTCTATTGTTGCTGGAGATTTTCAGTCATCATTATTAAGACAACAACAAGAGTTAAAAGATCAAGCCAAGGCATACGACATACTTAGAGAGGCTGGAGTTGGAGTCTCTGAAGCCCATCAACTAATTGCTGATACTGCTTTGGCTGCAATGATTGCTAGTGAAGGTAACAGTAAAAGCGCTGAAAAATTAATTAAACTTTATAAACAAGTTCAGGCAGAAAGATTAAAATCAGAAGCAAAAAAGAGAGTTCAGGAAGATTTCGCATCTGCTAAAAGTGATATTGATGTTAAGACTGCTATAAGACAAAAGGGCTTTTCTACTATGGAAGAAATGGCTATACTCTCCGATGCTGGTCTAACTGAAATGGCTAAAAATGGTGACTGGGGTATAGATTTCAAAAAGAGATTACAGCAGATATTTGATAGCATAGAATTTAAAGAGTCTGTATTCCAGAATGGCTTTGATAAGGCTATGGAAAAGTTCTCTGCAATGGAAACAAAAATTGAAATTGATTTCCAAAAGGCAACACTTGGCGATCAAGATGTAATTGAAAAGGCTCAAGATAAAATTGCGGGACTTCAGTATCAGATAGATGACTGGGAAGCGCAATTAGTAGATATAGAAAAACAAGAAGAAAAAATTAATGATAAGTATGATGCTAAATTTAAGGCTTTAGATGAGATTAGATCTATTAATGAACAAATTTCTAGACAACAAAAGGGCCAACTTACACTAGCAGATGCTTTATCTCAGGGTGACATTTCTGCTGCTGCTCGTGCTGCACAGGATATTCGTGCACAACAGGCTAGTGATGCAATTGATGCTCAACAAAAATCACTAGAGGCTGCAAAAGAAAATGAGTTGGCTAATGTTAGAAATACTTTAGGCTATACACGTTCTCAAATTGAAACACAAATAAAAACACTTCGTGATGAAATATTTAATATTGAGGAAAAAGAGTTAGAGCCTGCACAAGAACGAGTTCGTATTGAAGAGGCAAAAAAGAGAGAGTTAATCCAGTCCCTCACAGTTCTTGGTAGAACAAAACTTCAATGGGAAGAAATTAAAAATAGAATTGATCTTGCAAAGACAGCAAGCGATGAGTATACAGTTGCTATGCAGGCAGCACTAGACATTGTTGATAGCATTGTAAAATATTGGCAGAGTCTTGAAAAAGAATTTGTAACTACACATAAAGTAGTAACTGTTTATGAAAATATTGGATCCCCTGGTGGGTCTACAGGTGGATCTACAGGTGGCGATACAGGCGGAGACACAGGTGGCGATACAGGTGGCGATACAGGTGGCGATACAGGTGGGTCTACAGGTGGATCTACAGGTGGGTCTACAGGTGGATCTACAGGTGGGTCTACAGGTGGGTCTACAGGTGGTAGCGATGGAATTACTGCTACCTCTGACTCAGGCGGAACAGACTATACTGGAAGACCTAAAAATGGGTTTACACAATATTTAGATGAGGCAAAGTCAGAATACAATGAATTGGTTGCCGTATCTAAAACTGCAGGAACATCTCCTAGTGATTGGGGCCATGCACTTGCTGCAGCAGATCAAAAAGTAATTAATGCTATTAATTTAGTAGATGAAAAAAATAAATACAATGCAATGGTAGCAGAAATTTCAAAGCCTGGTACAGCAGCAAAGGCTGCATATGATCAAATAGTAGAAAAGTCTAAGGTTGCTGGATCAACTCCAAGTGATTTTGGACACGCACTTGCTGCAGCAGATAAAAAAGTAATTCAAGATACAAAGAAAAACTCAACTCCAAGTGACTTTGGGCATGCTTTAGCAGCACAAGATAAAAAAGTAATTAATGCAGCCAATAAAGTAATGGCTTCTTCAACAAAGGCAACGACAGCAGCAGCAGCAGCAAAAGCCAAGGCAGATGCAGCCGCAAAGGCAAAGGCTGCTGCAGACCTTAAGAGATTTGGTGGTAATGCAATAGCCGCATCACAGTTTGCAAATTGGCCAACAGGAAAATCTTCTGGAGGTTTAATTAAAAGATATGCTGTAGGTGGTCCAGTAATAGGAACAGATGTAGTTCCTTCAATGTTGACACCAGGTGAGTTTATTATGAGCAGATATGCTGTTCAAAATTATGGTGTTGATAAAATGAAGGCTATCAACAATGGAAGTTATGCAGATGCTTCAGTGTATAATTATAGTGTTGCAGTAAATGTAAGGTCTGATGCAAACCCTGATGAAATTGCACGGGCTGTAATGACACAAATCAAGCAGGTAGATTCAAAACGAATAAGGAGCAATAGAATATAATGTCAAGTGCTAGTTATATTACAGGAAGACGTAAATATCAACGTCCTCAGTCCATGTTGTGGTCTAATAACTCTGGCACATTAGTTGACGGTGTATATATACCAAATGGCCTTGAAGTAGGTCAAGATCCAGGATCAGAAACAGATACTTCGCTTTATAACCAGTTTTTAATATTATCTGATGATAACAGACAAGATATTGATTTTAAACCTATCAGAATTGAAAAACGAGAAAGAATGATTAATGGAAGAATGCGCTCTTATCACATAGCAGACAAACTTCAGATAAACACTTCTTGGCAAATGCTTCCATCAAGATCATATTTTACAGTTCCTGAATTTAATGCAACAACAGGAGTATCTCCACACGCTGGATCAAATAACCTGGAGTATACAACTGACGGCGGTGCAGGCGGAGTAGAACTATTAGACTGGTATGAAACACACCAGGGTCCATTCTGGGTATATCTTGCATATGACAAGTATTCAAACTTTGGGAAAGACTCAAATGCATATGCACATTTACCACAATATAATCAATTACTACAAATGTATTTTACAGATTTTAATTACAGTGTAGTAAAAAGAGGCGGTAGCAATTTTGATTTCTGGAATATTAGCGTTAGCCTGGAAGAGGTATAATGTTTCAGAATGATGAACTAAAGGCTCATCTAGAGTCATCAAGCACAATAAAAACCCAATCTGCAGTCATTGCTGAATGGAATATGAATATTGCTGATAATATATTTAGAATAGGAAATTATCGATATAGACCTACAGAAGATATTTCTAATAAATATAAAATAATTCCTAATACCTTTGATGCAAATGATTCTGGTAACTTTTATACTGGGGCAACTGATGCAGATATCAAAATAGATGGCGGAATAGATCCAGCGGATAATGAGCAGCCCTGGTTCTTGCTTGCACAAAATAAAAAGAATTCTATGATTTATTCATTAGAAGATTGTTTTAAAAAGTTTCGTCCACGATCTGGAATTAATAAAGCAGTATACGGACCTGGTAAAAAATTACACCATTCTAATTCAAGCATGTTTAACAGACCTAGATATTATATGGCAGATAAAAATGACAAGTTTAAATATTGGACATCTTATCGAACAGACTCTGGCATAGCAAGGGGTATAGCAAACAAACTTATTAATGGACAACATTATATTGAAGATGCTGCACCATTTGTTGTTTATCAAAATGAAATACCAACAAACAGAATTGTTATAAAAATGCAAACAAATGTTGGTGGTATTGACCTAGGTCCATTTTCTAATTCTTCTGGTTCTTCTGCAGACTCCCTTTACGGGGCATCCAATCAAACAACTCCAGTAAAGTGGAAGGTTCAATATTTAAAGAATAATAGTTGGGTAGATATAATTAATTTTGATTCTGCAAGCACAAGATCAGATGGAACTAGGGTCATAAAGGAAGATGGTTATGTAGAGTTGGCTTATGGTCTTAAGGTTCCACAAAAATATAAAAATGTTTTTATACGTGCAGAAGAATATAATAATATATCATTTTTACCTGAAAAATCTATCAATGGTTATGCATATTTAATTAAACTAAACGACTCTGATATTGGAACATATCATATTTGGTTTGATAACAAGTGGGAAACATTTATTCCAGAATATGGATGGTATTTAGAAGAGGAGACTGTCAGTAGGCTGACAAACTTTGTAACAGATTTAACTAATCCAGTTTTATTTTCTTCTTCGATAGATGGAAAAAATATTTATCGTGAGTTTGAATATATTAGCGGAATTAGAATAGTTGTAGATACAATGAATAAGGTAGACTCATCCTTCGATTTAATTGAAATGTCCCCACGATTAGTGGTAGATATATCAGATAAAACTACAAACTTTTCTGTAAAAAAGAGTGCATCAGATCTAGGAACTAGTGGCTTACCAGTAGGACAACTACTTGCATCTGTTGGAAATTTAATAATTTTTGATTATGATTCAGCGTTTAATGAAAATAATACCGATAGCATAATACATAAATATTTGTCAAATAATATTCAAATTAAGTTTTATGATATAGTTGTTGACGTAGATGGCTACGATTATTTTGTACCAATAAAGACTTTGTATTGTGATGGATTTCCAAAGTATAACCCAAATGATAGAAAGGTAACTTTAGAACTTAGGGACTTATATTTTTATTTTGAATCTATAACTGCTCCAGAAATGTTAGTCACTAATGTGTCTTTAAGTTATGCAGTATCTCTCTTATTAGATTCAGTTGGATTCTCTAATTATACCTTTAAAAGAGTTACGGGAGAAAAAGAGTTAATAATTCCATTTTTCTATATTGCTCCAGATAAAAGCGTAGCAGAAGTTTTGTCAGACTTAGCAATATCAACACAGACCGCAATGTTTTTTGATGAATATAATAATTTTGTAATGATGAGCAAAAACTATATGTTGCCACTTGAAACAGATAGAGGTATAGATTATACATTATATGGCTCAAATGATTTTGAAGATACTGGAGTAATAGAAAATAAAAACAAAAAATCTAAAATAACAAATATAGTAGATATAGTTTCTTCTGATAAGAATGTATTTAATGATGGAAAGATTAATTACAGCAGCAGATACATCCAACGTTCTTATGGAACTATTAAGCAGGCCAGTATGGTTGATAATGAGGTGGCTGCAAAAAATTGGATATACAAGCCCGCACTCTTATGGGAAATAACTGGCGATCAAACTTTAAGATCTATAAACGGAGAAGTTTCTAATCAATCATCATATAGTCTTTCCGCTATACCCTTAAACTCTGACCTCTCATCAGTAGTCCCATATGTATCAGGAAATAGACTAATTAATAATATTATAGATTTAGGAGAGGCTGTTTATTGGTTAGGAAGACATAACGGATATTTTTATGCTAATGGAGAAATAATTAGATTTGATGCAATTCAATATAATATTCCAGGTGCTGAAAAAATTATAGTAACAGAAGATACTAATGGAAGACCAATATTTAATACTCAAACTGTTGGCGCAATTGGAAATGTTTGGATTAGCAGTAATCAAGAATATCAAGACTATATGTCAAAACTAACATTTAACGGAAAGATATATCCAACAGGCTTGGTAAGAATATATGCTGAACCAAAGTATGAAGAAATAAATGGAATCACGGTGATGAAAAATGGAGAGGTATCCAGACATGGAAGAGGACAATTTGGAACTCCAGTAGTTGATCATAAGGCAGGTCTAGATTCCTACTGGTCAAATAATTTATACGTTCGTGGCTTTAATATGAAAAGCAAACATTTATTTGGATTAGTAGATGGAGACATTTTAACAAATGAGTCAATTTCAGAATTATCTTTAAGCACAAATACTGCAGGCGCAGACAACTCTAGAGCATTACAAAATTTAAGAACTGGAGTCATTAAAAATTTTATGTCTTCGTCATATACTAAGGAAACACAAAACAATACAATAAAATCAACACAAGCAGGCTCTGTTCAGTCTTCTGCATTAATTATGAGCGGACCATCTTTCAGCACAACCGAAACTCCAATTAACTTTTTATCTTATCAGTATAAGGCTCTTGATAATAAGTACAGGCATTTTGGAACTAGAATGAGGATAGTTGGAAAGGTTGAAGCAAGCGAAACTATAGGACAAACACCAATTAATGCTACGCCATACTACGTATTGCCTGGAAGTCAGCCAAGCCAAAGATTAAATATCTCTGGAGGTTCTGGAGGAATTGCTGTAATGGTAAATCCATCAACAAATGTTGGATATTATTTTGAAATAGTATCTTTAACAGAAAAAAATGTAAGCGAATATTCCTCAGAGTCTGATAGTCTTCACAATATATTATTTTATAAAATTTATTCAGATACAGAATCAAATGCTGTACCAATTAAACTATGGGGTGGATTTGGAAATATAATCGTAGATGATGGAAAATTTACTGGACAAAGTAGAATTATGGGAGAAGAAAATCCAACAGTATATGATCTTGCAGTTGAATATCAGGATATAGGATCTATTAGAAGATTTTATTTGTATATAAATAATAAATTAGTTAAAGTAGTCGATGACTCATCCCCTTTACCAATATACAATAACGTTGCCCTTTTTGTTCGGGGAGGATCAAAGTGTATGTTTGAAAATATATATGCACTAACCAATAATTATAGTCAAAATACAGTATTTGCATTAGATACACCAGTTAGCGCAGCCTTTGATGATAATGAAATAAATGCAAATGAGTCATTTAGAAAATATGCAATGTCTGGAATTGTTCAATCAACATATCTTTCTGGCATAAGTACTAATGAGCCACCTAAATTTAATATATATTTTGACGAATTTGGAACAATTATGAGAGAAGCAGCATATCTAAAAGTTAGATATGATAAGGCCTATCCAGCATTGTATGCTCAACTATCACCAACATTTAATAGAATTAAAGGATATACGGTCTCAGGATTCAGGGCTGGGTCCTATGGTGCTGAATTTTTAATATTTAATTCCACAGATACAGCATTAAACTTAGATGAAACAAGCGGAAATTATTTAAGAATCCAGGGTATAACATTTACTCAACAGTCTCAAAATGAACTTAGCGTTGATAATTATTTTGCTAAAAATAGTAATTTTTCTGATCCAGTTATAGGAAAGGATAATTTAATTGTTTCACCTTTTAGAGCACAGCAAGATTACGATAAGTTAAAAACAAGCAGACTGACTTACGGAAAAAAAGAGTTTTCATTGAATCCATCATACATTCAATCAGAAGATGATGCTAGAGAACTAATGTCTTGGATTATAAATAAAATTATGAAACCAAGAAAAAGCATTGGAGTAAAACTTTTTAGCACTCCAATAGTTCAACTTGGCGATATTGTCAATATCGAATATAAAGACTCTGATGATAAAAATATTGTTGCTTCTGATAATAGTAGATTTGTTGTGTATAATATAGACTATCAAAAAGATTCTTCAGGGCCTTCTATGACCCTGTATATGAGCGAGGTGTAATATGGTATATTTTGATTCTAGTGGCAGAATAGTATATGATGATTACCCCAAAACACCAGATGTAAACATGACCTGGAAGCCAGGAACACCAGTTCCAAGCGAAGAGGCTCTGAATTCCTATTTAGACTCTATAACTGGATTAAATGCTACGCCAGACGATCCTGACATTATTAAATTATTGCAACAAGGCAATTCTGATGTTAAACCAGCGACACCAGACATTGTGTTATTTAATGATGACATAGTTCCAATAGAAATAATGACTGATCTTATTTTTGAAAATATTGGAGGACAAGAACTAATAAATATAGTACGATCAGACTTGGTAAATGGACAAAGCGTTTTGTATCAGCCAATTAAAAATTTAAGTAACGTGTATTTTCAGTATAATCCTCAAAATATTTTAGGATTACAAGACATAGATTCTAATTATTTTAAAAAATTTCCAATCAATTTCAACAGTAAAATACCAGAATGCGGGACTGGCCCAGACTGCTCTATAGTTTATATAGACCCAAATACAGGTGATTTAGTTATAAATGTTATTAATTTAGCCAGAGACGAGCAGGTAGAGGTGTCTATAATTTCTGATGGCATAGTCTTAGATGATACAATATACGGAGTGATACCATGATAACAAATACAGGTAAAAGCATTTTAGCAAAGTACTTAATAGGTCAGGCTCCAGCCTATGCCTCATATGTCGCAATTGGGTGTGGCGCACAACCCTTAGCAACAAACCAAGAGTTTGGAGATTACTCTAATAAAAAGGCTTTAGATTTTGAAATGTTTAGAGTGCCCATAACATCAAGAGGGTACGTTAGCGAAGATGGAATTAATAAGATTGTATTAACAGCAGAACTTCCTACAGACGAAAGATATGAGATTTCTGAGGTTGGAATATTTTCAGCAGGTGCTAATCCTTCTGCAGGTGCATATGACAGCAGATCTTTATTTGCTTTTACAGTTAATGAAAATTGGGAATATCATACAGCAGAAACGTCTATTGCACTTCCAGTAATTTATGAGCCATTAGATGGCGAAGCAAATGATAATTTAATAAATCAAACAGATTTGGTATTTCAGACAAACTCAGATAACAGACTATTTACTAATACGAATCGAATTTCTAGATATGAACGTGCTAGATTTTTTAATAATATAGTCATGATGCGTGGAGACACATCCGAATTAAACGTATCTGGCGGTCAACTAGAGGTGGGAACTAATACAAATCACATACATTTACTAGGAACTGGATTAGACTTTAATAAGAACGCCCCAACAGATCAAATAAAATTAGCATTTAGCGTTATAAATAAAGATCCAGACCCATCTATTGTCCCAGAGGAAGTAAGAATATTATTGGAGTTTGCAGAAAGCGATCAGCCTGGAGTTGGAGAGTGGGCACGGTTTGAAGTAATAATGTCTTCTGAAGACTATAATTTTTCAAATAATAGATATTATGTAATAACAAAAGAGTTGCAAGAATTACATAAGAGCACTGGATTTACATGGAATAATGTTAGTATTGTAAAAATATATACTACTATTATTAACAATGGTGCGCCATCAGAAGATTTTTATATTGGATTAGATGCCGTTAGATTTGAAAATATATCAACTACAAATCCAGTATATGGATTAACTGGATATACTGTATTAAAAAATACAAATGCAGAAACAGTAATTAAAGCAGCAAATACGACAAATTATATAGAGTTTAGATTTGCAATGGATGTGCAATAATGACAGTTCCAGATCAAGGAATTAAAAAAATAATTATACCAAAATCAAAGTTGCCTGGATTTTTTGGAGATAGTCGTCAATATGTTTTACGATATAGGTTTATTTCTGAAGACAAAAATAGAACATCTCACTGGTCTCCAGTATATAAAATTATAGCAGAAGATACCCCTACTGAAATTTTAAATAGTATAATAATAGATACAGCAAGCAGAGTTGTCAATATAGCGTGGGAGCCACAACAAAACATAGAGGAATATTACATATATGTAAAGTGGAATAACGGAGATTGGCAGTATTATGCAAAAACATCACAAACAAATTATTCAATCGTATATGGCATAGATAAACAATATATAAATATTGCTGTTCAGCCAAAGACAATACCACTAGAAAGATTTATTGGATCAGAACTATTTGAAAACGAGGGCAGTCTGATATAATTAGACAGGAGGAATAATGGCAAAAATACCACTACCAGAATTAGGTCAACCGTTAGATGTGTCATATATCTATCAGTTAGCAAATGCAATTAATGAGTTATCTTTGCAAGTGTCCCCAGCAATATATAAGTATGTTACTGTAGATGTTCCAAATGGAGTTCAACAAAATGCAAAGGCATCTGAAACTAGAATAATCGCAGGATATGCAGATGTTGTAAAAAGTGCAAATCAAAGTGTTGGAAGTCAGCAACCATTTACGTATAACTTTCCAGCGGACTTTAAATTTGCTCCTATTGCCACAGCAACACCAGTAAACATTGGCGGTACAGAAGCAGGCAAGAATGTCTCTGTGGTAATTAAATCTATAACAACATCTAAAATAGATGGTATTGTTAATTTTAATTCTACTGGAGATGTTTCAATCGGCGTTAATTTAATTATCGTCGGCATACCTAATTAATGATTAAATGCAAAAAATGTTCAAGAAATATGATGATAGACAGAGTCTACAATTCTATTCAGCATCTAGAAATATTTTGTTTCAATTGTGGTTCACGAAGGTTTTTCCATCCGCCATCAGAATCAGACGAGGGTAAATGGCTACTAGGAAAGGAAATAGAACGAGCGAAGAGTACAATGGCGCCCCTGTAATTCCTGGAAATAAAAAAGTTTGGTTTTTGAACGGGGACCTAGTTAGAATTCACCATTTAAACAGATCTAATGGTATTATGTCTGTTTACAATATTACAAAAGATAGAATAGAAAGTTGTCTTATTGGAGAGTTTAAAAATAAAAGAGAACGTGCCTACACAGTTGGAGAAACTGCAGATCTTGTTAATAGACATAAAAAGTATATGCCATCTTTAATGAAGCGTGGAGTTATACCATTCCCAACTGGATCACAAAAAGGTGGAGCACGAGGTTGGCAAGTTAGATCTTATTATTCAGAATCACAAGTAAAAGAGATTCGTGATATACTGGCAACGTATCATATAGGTAGGCCAAGAAAAGATAATTTAATAACAAATGATATTACGCCCAGCAAGGCTGAGTTGACACGTAGAATGGGCGATGGTATACTTACTTATACGAAGACTGAAGATGGTAGGTTTATACCTATTTGGTCAGAATCAATATAACAGAAGGGTATGAAATGGAAGATACAAAAGTATCTGTAACACTTGGATATACACACAACCTTGGAAATTTTCAATCACTTAGAATAGACCTTGGTGTAACAGATTCAAAGCGTGAGGGTGAAAATACAGATCAGGCATTTGAGCGAGTATATCAGTTTGTAGAAAAAAAGTTAACTGAAAAAGTTAATGAGGCAAAGGCAGAAATAGAAGAAAGCAACTAGTATGACTGACAAACAGAAGCGTTTGGCTCTGTTAAGTCGGTTTGATAAACACTATAAGTTTAAACTAGGACAGAAGCCACAGTACAATAAGTGGATTGAGCAGTGGTCTGCTGATGCCTTAATAGAATCATACGGCATGGATTTATGCTATGAATTGCTTGAGTATTATTTTGATATAACAGACAATCCAACATGGAATCATTTTGCCTATATCGCCCATGATATACTAGAAAGAAAACAAGAGCATGATAAGGATATTTCAGATCGTGCAGAGCGTAGGAAGAAAGCAAAAGCGTGGCTAGATGAGTAATTCAGAATCTAAGTTAATTTCGGCAGTATTGCAAGACAAGCAAGCGCATGTTCTTTTACAGGCAAATATCGAAGGCATACTTAAGACCCACGTTGATGTTTGGCAATTTATCAGAAAATACTATGAGCATAATGGAACAGTTCCACCAGTTAATTTAGTAGTAGAAAAATTTAGAGACTTTGAACCAGTACAAGGTGTTGGTGCAACAAAGCATCATCTTGAAGAATTACAGGCTGAGTATCTTACAAATAGCCTAAAAGATATTTTAAGGTCTGCTGCTACAGATGTTCAATCAGGCTATGGAGTTGAGGCATTAGAATCTTTAATATCAAAAACATCAGAACTTAGAAAAAATACTGCAGCAATTCGTGATATTGATGTAACAGATTTAGATTCAGCAATTGCATATTTTGAAAACTTAAAAAAGCAACAAGAGTCTGGTGCTCTTGGAATTAAAACTGGACTTCCAGGTTTCGATAACTATTTACCGTCTGGAATCATGCCAGGGCAGTTAGGAGTGTTCCTTGCATATCCAGGCATAGGAAAGTCATGGCTGTCTCTCTATTTCGCTGTACAGGCCTGGAAACAGGGTCGTAGCCCAATGATCATAAGTCTTGAGATGTCTGAAACTGAAGTTCGTAACCGTGTATTTGCAATTATGGGAGAGGGCGTTTGGTCACATCGTAAGTTAAGTGCTGGACAGGTTGAACTAGATATGCTAAAGTCTTGGCATACTAAAAATGTATCTGGTAAACCAGAGTTTCATATTATTTCAAATGATACAGGTGGTGACATTACACCATCAGTTTTGCGAGGAAAGATTGATCAATACAAGCCAGACTTTGTTATTGTAGATTATTTACAGTTAATGTCTCCTAACCAAAAGTCTGACAACGAAACTATTCGTATGAAAAATCTATCTCGTGAATTAAAACTAATGGCAATTGCAGAAGAGGTTCCAATTATTGCTATCTCGTCTGCTACACCTGATGATGTTACTAAACTTGAAACCGTGCCAACACTTGGTCAAACTGCATGGTCTCGTCAGATTGCCTACGATGCAGACTGGGTACTTGCGCTGGGTAGAGGAAATAATAGCGATATTATTGAATGTGTATTTCGCAAGAATCGTAACGGCTTTATGGGGGAATTCTTGGTTCAGGCTGATTTTGACAAGGGATACTATAGATATAAGGATTATGAAGATAAGTCAGTATAATATGTTCCATGGAAACGTATCAACACAAACCTATAAAAAGGTTTGGACTAGATGGAGTAATACATGATGACTCAGCCATATATAGGCTGCAGCAAGAATATGTTAAACTTCTTGTATCAGAAATGCGATTATCTGGCTATGTCCCAAGATTTGATATTGATCCACAATTTACAATCAGTTATAATGAAAATAAAAATTACTTTGAATTTACTTTAAGCGTATACGGAATATATACAGGGAGAAAAAAGAGCGAATGGATACTAGGAATAGACGGAGTCAAACCAATATATACACAGCCAGCCAAATTAAAAGAGTACTCGCAGGATCTGGCTTAAATATAGAAAAAGAAGCAGAGTCTGAATATATTGTATTTTGTCCATTTCACTCTAACCATAGAACTCCCGCTGGTGAAATAAATAAGTTTAGTGGGTTATTCTTCTGCTTCTCATGTAGCAAGACAGCGGACCTTGTAGAGTTAATAATGCATTGTTCTAATAGGACGTACTTTGAGGCTGTTAGATTTATTAAAAGCAAAGAAGTTGAAACTGATATTGTTTCAGATATAACCAATAAACTTGTTGACAAAGAAGAGTGGACGCCATTTCCAAATGCTTTGATTGATCAATTAAATTCTCGTGCCCTAGAGAGTGGCAGAGGATTGGATTATTTTAATAAACGTAATATTTCAAAAGAATCTATAGCAAAGTTTAAACTTGGTTATTCCGAAAAACAGGATATGGTTACGGTGCCAGTACATAATCATGAGGACCTATGCATTGGGTTTGTTGCAAGATCTATAGAAGGAAAAGACTTTAAGAATACCCCAGGTCTTCCTAAATCAAAAATATTGTTTAATTTAAATCGTGTAAAAACAGCAAGCAGGGTTTATGTAGTTGAGTCATCATTTGATGTTATTAGATTAGATCAAGTTGGCCTCCCAGCAGTAGCGACACTTGGCGCTAACGTTTCATCCAAACAAATAGATTTGCTTCATAGGTACTTTAGTGATATAATGATTATTGCTGATAACGATGAGGCAGGCGGTAATATGAAAGAAAAACTAATTGAAAGATTAGGCTCTAATATTACTGTTGTAAATATAGATAAATCATATAAAGATATAGGCGACATGGATGATAAGTCAATTAAAGAACTGGATATGCAGTTTGACAAATCAATACTATCCATGCTAAAATAAAGAAAACAGAAGGAGAAAATAATGAGCGTTGTTAAGGGACTAAAAAACATTAATGCCCTGCTAGACAAACCAAAAGAAGATGGACCAAAGGTACGTTGGCTTAAGTTGGCTGATGGGCAAGCAGTTAAGGTTCGTTTTATAGAAGAATTAGACGAGGATTCTGCACATTATAACGAGAAGCGAGGACTTGCTCTTGTTGTAAAAGAACACACAAATCCAAAAGATTATAAGCGTAAGGCTATAGATACAATGGACTCAGAGGGCAGAGACTGGGCTGAAGAAATGTATCGCAAGGATCCAAAGGGAAACAGCGGATGGCGTGGCCGTCTTCGTTTTTATTGCAATGTTCTTGTAGATGATGGGATTGAGGCACCCTATGTAGCAATTTGGTCAATGGGTGTAAGCAAGCAGTCTTCATTCAATACAATTCGTGAGTATGCCCTTGAAACAGGAAGTATCTCAAATCTTACATGGAAATTAAAGCGCAATGGACAAGGAACAGAAACATCTTACACCTTGATTCCATCTGCTCCAGATAAGGAGCCATTTGACTGGGCAGAAGTTGAGCCATATCCATTGGAAAAGGCATTGCGCCGTGTTCCATACGCAGAACAAGAATCGTTCTATCTTGGCTTTGATTCTCCATCTACAACATCAGCGACGAATATCGACTGGTAGTAGATGAATTACGTACCACTACATTTACATACCCACTTCTCACTATTTGATGGTATTGGAGTTCCATCTGAATACGTAGATCGTGCATCTAAATTAGGTATGCCAGCAATATCGATCACAGATCACGGATCCCTTTCTGGTCATAGAGAAATGTATCGTGCTGCTAAAGCGAGTGGTATAAAGCCTATTCTTGGCATAGAGGGATACATGTGTGAAGATCGATTTGATCGTAGAGACAAAGAAGATCGAACTACACCATTGGACATGGTGTATAACCACATTATCCTTCTAGCCAAGAATAAAAAAGGTCTTGAAAATCTTAATAAGTTAAATGAGATTGCTTGGACAGAAGGATATTACAAGAAGCCAAGAATTGATTTTGAAGTATTGTCTAAATATAAAGAAGGAATTATTGTTTCTTCTGCATGCCCAAGCGGTATTATCGCTAAGTCAATCGAACTTGGTGAACTTGGCATGGCAAAGAAATATATCAAATGGTTTAAAGAAGAGTTCGGCGATGATTATTATCTTGAAGTAATGCCACATAACGATGAATCTATTAATCGAAATATTCTTTTACTTGCTGATGAGTTTAAGGTTAAGCCAATTGTCACTCCAGACTGTCACCATGTTGATCCATCACAAAAAGAAATTCAGGAACTAAAACTAATTCTGAATACATATTCTAACAAGATTCAAAAAGATGCTACATATGAAAAGTCCAAAAAGCAAGGGGACTTAATGAAGCGTCTTGATTACCTATATGGTGCAGATAGACAAATGTCATTTAATAAGTTTGATATTCATCTACTTTCATATGAAGAAATTCAGGCTGCAATGGAAAAGCAGGCAATATGGAGGACTGACATTTATGAAAATACCATAGATCTTGCAAATAAAATTGAAGATTATGATATACAAGATGGACTTAATCTTTTGCCAGTTCAATATAAAGACCCAAACAAAGAACTAAAAGATTTAGCATATTCTGGTTTAAAAGAAAAAGGATTAGATAAAAATCAAGTTTATATTGATAGACTTGAAGAAGAATTAAAAGTAATTAATGATAAAGACTTTGGTCCATATTTTCTTGTAGTACAAAGTATGATCAGTTGGGCAAAAAAAGAAGGAATTATGGTAGGTCCAGGCCGTGGTTCTTCAGCAGGATCTTTGCTTTGCTACACACTTGGTATTACAGACATTGATCCAATAGAGCATGGACTTTTGTTTTTCCGTTTTATCAATCCAGAGAGAAATGACTTTCCTGATATTGATACAGACATTCAAGATTCAAGACGTGATGAAGTTAAAGATTATCTTGTAAGACAGTATAAGCATGTTGCTTCTATTGCAACATTTTTAGAATTTAAAGATAAGGGCGTAGTGCGAGACGTTGCTCGTGCATTAAATATTCCATTAGTAGATGTCAATAAAGTATTAAAGTTAGTAGATACTTGGGATGAGTATTGCACTTCAAAAACTACTGCATGGTTTAGAGAAAAATATCCAGAGGTGGAACAATATGGGGAACAACTTCGTGGTCGTATTAGAGGTACTGGCATACACGCTGCTGGTGTTGTCACTAGCAAAAATCCTATTTTTAGGTACGCACCGATGGAGACACGTAATTCTCCTGGTAGCGATGAGCGCATTCCTGTTGTGGCAGTGGACATGGAAGAGGCTGAAAAGATTGGGCTTATCAAAATCGACGCCCTTGGACTTAAAACTTTAAGTGTTATTAGTGATACAGTAAAGATAATTAAAGAAAGAGAGGGTACAAGTATAGATCTTCTTGATCTAGATATGCAAGATGAGAAGGTTTATCAAATGTTATCAGACGGGTATACTAAAGGCATATTCCAGTGTGAAGCAACCCCTTATACCAACCTACTTGTAAAGATGGGTGTTAAAAACTTATCAGAACTTTCTGCATCAAATGCTCTTGTTAGACCAGGCGCCATGAACACGATTGGCAAAGACTACATTGAAAGAAAGCATGGACGGCAGGCTGTAAACTACCTTCATCAGGTCATGAAGCCTATCACTCAAGACACATATGGGTGTATCCTATACCAAGAACAAGTTATGCAGGCTTGTGTTGAATTAGGAGGGATGTCTTGGTCTGAGGCTGATAAGGTTCGCAAGATTATTGGTAAGAAAAAAGATGCAAGAGAATTTGATGCGTTTCGTGATAAGTTTGTTGAAGGTGCTTCTAGGTTTATTACTCCTAATCAGGCTCGTGATTTATGGCAAGACTTTGAAGCGCATGCGGGCTATTCGTTCAACAAGTCTCATGCGGTTGCTTACTCTACGCTCTCGTATTGGACGGCATGGTTAAAATATTATTATCCAATTGAGTTTATGTACTCGTTATTAAAAAATGAAAGGGATAAAGATGCGAGAACTGAATATCTTATTGAAGCGAAAAGAATGGGGATTAGCATTAAACTACCTCATATTAACGATTCGGATATCGATTTTAAAATTGAGGGCAAAGGTATTCGGTTTGGACTCTCGGCAATCAAGTTTATCTCTGATAAGATTGCAGAACGATATATATCGGCACGACCTTTTAAGTCTTTCGAAGAAGTTAAAACCTTTACATTTACAAAAGGTAATGGAGTCAACAGCAGAGCGCTAGAAGCGCTAAGAGTTATTGGTGCTGCAACATTTCCAGATAATCCAAGAAACGACAATGAAATTAAAGATAATTTATATGAATATCTTGGTTTACCAGAGTTTACCCAAACAGTTCCATCACATTATCATGCCTTTATAAATCCAGTAGAAGATTTTGAAGAAAAAGGATCTTTTATACTTATGGGAATGGTAAAGGGCATTAAAAGAGGAAAAGGTTGGTCTCGTGTTGAGATATTAGATAAGACAGGAAGTATAGGTGTATTTGATGAAGAACAAACAACGATTGAGGCTGGACGAAGTTATATTGCACTCTGTTCTGATAATAGAATTGTTTCTGCTGTTCCTGTAGATGAAATAAAAAATTCAGATGCTGCACTAATTAAATTCTTAAATTATAGAATGCTGCCGTATAAAGACGATGAACTTTTTGTGGTATCATTTAAACCTAGAATAACTAAAGCAGGTAAAAAAATGGCATCACTAACATTAGCGGATACCTCTAGAGAGTTGCACCCTGTTACCGTATTTCCAACGGCATTTGCAAAAGCATATATGAAAATCGAAGAAGGCCATGCATATAAGTTTGAATTAGGCAAGACTAAAGACGGTACTGTTATATTGGAGGATATAAATGTCAGTTAGTATAGAAGATGTTATTGCACAACTAAATCCCAAATTAAGAAAAAATATTTTAGTTGGAGATGCTGTACCAAAAACAGAGTATGCTGCAACACCTAGTTATGGACTAAATCGTGCACTAAATGGTGGGCTGCCATATGGTAGACAGGTTTTAGTTTGGGGCAGTAAGTCTAGCGCTAAGTCTTCACTATGTTTGCAAATGATCGCACTTGCCCAACAAGAAGGAAAGGTTTGCGCTTGGATAGATGCAGAAATGTCATATGATAAAGATTGGGCTACTAAACTAGGAGTAGACACTTCAAAATTAATAGTTTCTCAGGCACGTACAATTAATGAAATGGTTGATGTAGGAGTAAATTTAATTGAGGCTGGTGTTGATATTATTGTTATTGATTCTATAACATCTCTACTGCCTGCTATTTATTTTGAAAAAGATTCAGATGAATTAAAACAATTAGAAAATACAAAACAAATTGGTGCAGAGTCAAGAGACTTTAGTAATGCATGGAAGATGCTTAATTATGCAAACAATAAGGTAAAGCCAACCTTGCTTGTACTGATCAGTCAGTCTCGAAATAACATTAATGCTATGTATACAAGTCAGCAGCCGACTGGTGGTCAAGCAACTAAGTTTTATTCATCTACTGTTATCAAGTTATTTTCATCAGAATCAGACAATCAAGCAATAAAGGGGAAGATATATGTTGGTGACAAGGCTATTGAAGAAAAGGTTGGTAGAAAGATTAGATGGGAACTCCAGTTTTCCAAAACTTCTCCTGCTTTTCAGTCTGGTGAGTATGATTTCTATTTTAGAGGCGATAGTTTGGGTATTGATAGCATCGCTGATCTTGTTGATACTGCTGAGTTAATGGGAATTGTAGAGCGTACAGGAGCATGGTATCTACTTCCAGATGGCTCCAAGGTTCAGGGTAGAGAAGGGTTTGTTAATAGAGTAAGAGAGGATCTTGATCTACAGGATATGATTAAGAATAAGATTAGTGGATAAATATTCTATTTTTGAGGGAAGGTTTCCCTGTAAGGTTTGTAAAAAAGAAGTAAAAACTATTAGGCTTTACCCAGCGAACGGAATGGCATCATGGATGTGTTCTGATAAACATTTATCTGAGGTACAATTATTTCAGGTAGGATATAAAAAGAAAAAGGATTATGAGCGAAAAGAACGAAAGTAAAAGAATAGGTGCAAAACAGCATAAAAATTCTGGTAGAAATACCAAAAAAGGCGATGCCACTTGGAATAATTTTACTGTAGATTTTAAAGAGAACTCGAAGTCCTTTACTCTTAATCATGAGGTGTGGGCTAAGGCAGTTACAGATGCTATTAGAAATGGCAATGATCCAGCCATAGTTGTTGTATTAGGTGAAGGCAACAAGAAGATCAGACTTGGTATAATAGAGTTAGAACTATTAGAACAGATGGTGAGCAATGGAACAAAATAGCACAACCCTAGAAATGATAAATGGTCTTTCTGAAATTGCAGAATACATGGAAGACGAAGAACTTACTAGTGCACTAACAACAATAGCAAAACTTATACTCAAGCCAGATATTCCTATGAATGTTGCTACGCTTGAAATAGTAAGGCTTCAGGCAATTGCTGCAAAAATGTCTTTGAGAGCAACATGGATGGCTAACGTAGATAAAGGAGATAGGGCGAAAAAGAATATTTATTATACTGCTGCTGAGTCAATTAATAACTTAGTATCTGCTCTTAAATATATAACACGCTAAAATATTATGAAAAATTTATTACAAGAAGTTATGATTAAGTCTGATAAAAAGAAGAGTCCAGAATTTCAGGGCGCTACTTTTAACATCGATGGGCTTATTGAGAAGATACAATCTGGATATCTTGTTGGACGTGAAGCCAAGTATACAAAAAAGAAAACATTTGCGCCTTCAACGCTTGCCTACAGTCATGGCGAATGTCCAAGGTATTGGTATCTAGCATTTGAAGGTGGCATATTTGAAAATAGTGATACTCCATACGGAGTAGCAAATATGACATCTGGAACAATGTCTCATGATAGAATTCAAAAGGCTATGCTTGATTCTGGTGTAGCACAAAAGTTTGTGGATGAGAGTGCAACAGAAAAACAGGGAGAAACAGTATATACAACAGAATTTAAAGTTATAAGTAATGATCCTCCAATTTTTGGATATGGCGATGCCATGATAAATTGGGAAGGCGAAGAAATAGTTGGCGAAATTAAAACTATGAATAACGAAGTTTTTGAATATTTTAAAAATGCCAATAAGCCCAAGAAGGGTCATTTGATTCAGTTATTAATATATATGAAGGTATTGGGTAAAGCAAAGGGAGTATTGATTTATGAGAATAAAAATAATCATGACTTAATAGTATTCCCAATAGAAGTAAACAGTCACTATATTCGGTGGGTAGATCAAACATTTGACTGGTTGCGTAGAACAAGAAAGGCGTGGCAAGATAAAACCATTCCTAAGAAAAATTATAGATCTAATTCTAAAATCTGTAAAACTTGTCCATTGCAACAAGCATGTGCTGATGCTGAGGTGGGAGAGATAAAAATCGAATCCTTGGAGCCACTAGAATATGAAGAGTTGTAAATGGTGTGATCTAGACTTTGAAACAAAAATATCTTATCAGATATATTGTTCAGAAGAATGTAGAGATGCTGCTACAAAAGAAAAAATAGCACAAAGGTACATACAAACTAGAAGGCAAAAACGAAAAGGAAAAAATCGTGTTTGCAAAAAGTGTGGAGAAAAGTTATCAATATATAATGACGAACCACTATGCATTAAATGTAATATTAATCCAAGCGATGTTAAAAAGGCTTTAAAAGAAATAAAAGGGATGTCAAATGGTAAAAAGTGATCAACCATATAATATATGTGCTATAGATGCAAGCACAAATAGTCTTGCATTTGCTATATATTCACATCAAAAATTAGCAAAGTATGGAAAGATTACTTTTGAAGGTAATGATATTTATGAGAAAGTCGTAGATGCTTGTAAAAAATCTAAAGCATTATTTTCTCACTACAATTGTATGGAGGCCATTGTTATAGAGCATACAGTTTTTATGAACTCGCCCAAAACCGCAGCGGACCTTGCTCTAGTACAGGGGGCTATTTTGGGAGGGGCTGGAATGACAGGTATTAATACAATAGGTAAGGTATCCCCAATAACATGGCAAAGTTATTTGGGTAATAAAAAATTAAATAAAGAAGAGCAGTTACAGATAAGATCTGTCAATCCTGGAAAATCTGCCTCATGGTACAAGACTTATGAGAGAGATTTTAGAAAACAAAGAACAATAAAGTTATTGGATATTATTTATGATAAAAAAATAGACGATTATGATGTAGCGGATGCCTGTGGTATTGGGCATTGGGCTATTAATAATTGGGATAAGGCAATAGGAGGTTGACATAAATGGGAATGCCTGCTAAACTATATACAAATGAACTATGGCTTAAAAAACGTTATCACATGGATAAAAAAAGTCCAGAGCAGATAGCAAAAGAATGTGGGGTAACTGTGGAAACAATTTATGTATATCTGGCTAAGTTTGGGCTAAGGAAGTCAAAGAGATGAGTTTGGATCCAGTATTTTCAGATTCACAACAATTTAAGTGTGAAGACTTATACCTATTAACCGTAGGCACAGAAGCAGGTAAAGAGATATTAGAGACCTGTCATGAAATTGCACACATGCTTGTCAAAAAGAATATTGCATACGGTAACTCAGCCCTTGACCCAATTCGTATATTTTCAAAGGCGGGACCAAGAGAGCAACTTCATGTCAGAATTGATGACAAACTAAATAGGCTTATGAAGGGCACAGATTATCCAGGTGATAATGATATTGATGATTTAATCGGATACTTAGTTTTATTAAAGATAGCAAAATTAAAAGATTTGGGATCACAGGGGGATTATCAACTTGTCAACTGAAGAGGATTTAATTAAACATCTTGATGAATTAAACGTTGTAGTTGGAGAATATCTTAAGGGAAATGATGCAACAAAAATATCTAAAGATTTAGCAATACCTCGTAATCGTGTTGTTCAGCATATTAATGAGTGGAAGGTTATGGCATCTGCTAATGATGCTATCCGTGCTCGTGCAAAAGAGGCATTAGCAATTGCAGATACTCATTATAATAAACTTATTGCAAAATCTTATGAAGTTATTGATGAGGCATCGCTAACTAATAACTTGGGTGCAAAAACACAGGCAATTAAACTAGTAATGGATATTGAGTCTAAAAGAATTGATATGCTGCAAAAGGCAGGGCTATTAGAAAATAAAGAACTTGCTGAAGAGATGCTTCAAATTGAAAAGAAGCAAGAAATCTTAATGGGAATACTTCGTGATATTGCGTCAGAACATCCAGAAATTCGTGATGAGATTATGCGTAGACTTTCTGAAATTGCCAAAAAGGATGAAGTGATTACAATTGTCCACGATGTTTGATGACTTCTTAGAGGCTTTACAGGATAATCATTTTGAAGAGACTCCTGTTGATGCTAAGACATTTGTTGAATCGCCAGACTATTTAGGTCAGCCAGGATTATCTACTATTCAGTATGACATAGTAGAGGCAATGAGTCAGATTTATCGTAAAGAAGATCTTAAACATTTTATGGGTGACGAAGAGGGAGAACGATATTATGAAAAATATACAAAAAACGAAATTATTCTTCAACTTGGGAAGGGTAGCGGTAAAGATTTCACCTCTACTGTTGCTTGCGCTTATATCGTATATAAGTTACTATGTCTTAAAGACCCTGCAAGATATTTCGGAAAACCAAGTGGAGATGCAATAGATCTTATCAACGTTGCTATTAACGCACAGCAGGCTAAGAATGTTTTCTTTAAAGGATTTAAATCTAAGATTGAGAGGTCTCCATGGTTTGCTGGCAAGTATGAGGCTAAGGTAGATTCAATTAGTTTTGATAAATCAATTACAGTTTATTCTGGTCACTCTGAACGTGAATCTCACGAAGGACTAAATCTTTTACTTGCAGTTCTTGATGAGATATCTGGCTTCGCAACAGAGGTAGGTACTGGTAATGAGCAGGGAAAGACTGCAGACAATATTTATAAAGCGTTCCGTGGTTCCGTAGATTCTCGCTTCCCTGATCTTGGTAAAGTTGTTTTACTTTCATTCCCACGCTATAACGGCGACTTTATTTCTGAGCGGTATGAAGCAGTAATTGCTGATAAAGAAGTAATAACTAAAACACATAAATTTATTATTAACCCACTACTTCCAGAAGACGATAAAGATAATTGGTTTGAAATAACTTGGGACGAAGATCACATAAAGTCTTATAAATACCCTGGAGTTTTTGGTCTAAAAAGGCCTACATGGGAGGTTAATCCCACAAGAAAGATTGATGATTTTAAAATTGCTTTTATGACTGATCTTGGAGATGCAATGATGCGTTTTGCTTGTGTACCCACTTATGCATCAGATGCCTTTTTTAAGCAAGCAGAAAAAGTCAGAGAGTGTATGACTATTAGAAATCCATTAGATTCCTTTAGAAGGTTTGATGAAAATTTTAAACCAGATCCAGAAAAAACATATTTTGTTCACGCTGACCTAGCACAAAAACACGATAAGTGTGCGGTAGCAATAGCACACGTTGAGAAATGGGTTAATGTTCAAGTCATAAAAGATTATGAGCAAATATCACCTATCGTTGTTGTAGATGCTGTCGCATGGTGGGAGCCAAAGGTAGAGGGTCCAGTAAATTTATCTGAGGTAAAGCAATGGATACAAAATCTTAGGAGATTAGGCTTTAATATAGGATTAGTTACGTTTGACCGCTGGCAATCATTTGATATTCAGAATGAGTTACAGGCAGTAGGAATTAAAACAGAGACTGTGTCTGTAGCAAAAAAACATTATGAAGATATGGCCATGTTGGTCTATGAACAAAGACTTGCAATGCCTGCTATAGAACTTTTGTTTGAAGAGTTGACAGAACTTAAGATTATGAGAAATGATAAGGTCGATCACCCACGAAAAAAATCTAAGGATTTAGCAGATGCCGTATGTGGTTCTATTTTTGGAGCAATATCTCATACCACAAGAGATCAAAACTTTGAAGTAGAGGTTCATACATTTAGGGGGCAGCCTCGTAGAATTGACACGTTACCCGACAACGTGATACAATATAAACCTAGTCAAATAGAAGACATAAAAGACTATTTGGATAGATTAAAAACAATATAATAATGAATAACACAAGGAGAATAATGAATTCATTTAAGAAAATCGCTCTAGCCATGGTTGCAGCCATGACTACCGCAACAATCGTAGCAACACCTGCAAGTGCTGCTGTAATGACAGTAGCCGTATCGCTTGATGGAGTGGCAAACACCACTAACAATGCAATCGCTACGCCTGCTGCATTACCAGTCCCTGCAGATAACACTGTTGATGCTGCTGACGCACTTAAGTTTGTAGCAACAGTAGATACAGGAACATCAGTTTCTGTAGTAGCAACAAACGCAACAATTGTGTCTGCATTACACACATCTGCTGCACCAGTAGGAGCAACATCAGGATCATCATCTTTGACAATTGCCACTGGTACAGGTACAACTGCAACATTCTATGTCTACACAAAGACAACCGCTGTTGGTACAGTTGTAATCACAAATCAGGGAACAACCCTAACATATTATGTACAAGGTACTGCTGGAAAGATTAATACTCTTACAGTAAGCGCTCCTGCATCAGGTGCTGCTGGAACAAAGCAAGACATTACAGTAACTGCAACAGATACATTTGGTAACAAGGTATCAGGTAAGTCAATTACTGCAACTGTTTTTGCTGCAACAGCAACACTAGATTCAGCAACAGCAACAACTGGGGCTACACTTTCAGATTTTGGAGTTGCAACATTTAAGGCAACGCTTCCAACAACTGGAACACGTACACTAATCACCTTCGCACCTACAACATCATCAGATGCAACATCTGCAGATGTAACTGGTCTTCCTGCTCGTGCACTTGCACCATTTGCAGAGATTTCAGTTCGTGATTTAGTGTCAGAACTTGCTGCTGAAAAGGCTGCTAAGGATGCAGCACTTGCTGCTAAGGCTGCTTCTGATAAGGCTCTTGCTGATGCACTAGCAAAGGCTACAGCGGACACAGTTGCTGCTAAGGCTGCTGCAGATGCTGATAAGGCTGCTGCTGTAAAGGCTGAGGCTGACAAGGCTGCTGCTGCTGTAAAGGCTGAGGCTGATAAGGCTGCTGCTGCTGCAAAGATTGCTGCAGATGCACTTGCTGCTAAGGATGCAGAGATTGCAAAGTTGAAGGCAGATAACGCTGCTGCACTTGCTGCAATTAAGAAGGCATTCAATGACCTTGCTAAGAAGTGGAACGCAAAGAATCCAAAGGCAAAGGTTAAGTACGTTAAGTAACTAATACTTAAAAAGATTTGGGAGTCAGGAAACTGGCTCCCTTTTCTTTTGTAATAAAATGATATAATTCAACTGTATGAAAACATACAATGGAGAGAGGAAATTAAAGGTAACTTATTTAGAATAATTTTATCAACAATATTTGCTTTAGGGTGGACTTTTTCTGCTTCATCTCAAGCACAGGTAGACCCATTAATTCAGGCTTATGAGGATATTACACAATTACAGTCTGACATAGATAAATTAAATAACAAAGAAAAAACCCAAGAATTATTAGATATAGCAATAAATAAGTATAACTATGCTATCGAATCAAGAGATATTCTTGAGTTAAGCCAGATAGCCTATGATGAGGCAATAGATCAAGAATTAATAGCCTTATCAAATTTAGAATTAGCCCAATCATCAGTAGATGGTCAAACAGTAACAGTTGCTACTGCATTACAAGATAAGGATGATGCCTTTGAAGACAAAGAAGATGCCAAAGATTCCTTAGATATAGCAAATATTAATTTACAAACTGCTCAAGCAACAGTAAACAATTCTGGAAATCAAGGATGGCAATTTACTGCCTACTATCTAACAAGAGGGTTTAACGGTTACGCAATAGCAAGCGGTGCATACTGCTCTGGCGTTTTGACTCAGGCTTATCAGGGTATGCCAATATGCGGTAGATATGAAAATATGGTTGTTGTATATTCTGGAAAAATAACAGCACCAGACGGTGTTAATCAAATATCTTTTGCAGGATATACAGACGATGGCTTTAGAATGTACGTAGATGGGCAGTTAGTTATTGATCAATGGCAGGAGCAAGGTTCTACTTGGAGTCCATATTATTACCACACATTTACAACAGAAGATAGAGTTATAGATGTTGTGTTTCATTATTATAATGGCGGAGGTCCAGGAGTATTTCATGTTGGTTGGGGCCATAGTGGTATGTGGACTGGTGTTGCGTCTTCTGCGATGTCATATGGCCAAGGTGCAACGCAGGCTCAAATAGATGCTTATAATCAAGCGGTATCAGAACAACAGTTAGCACAAATCACATATAATGAAATGCTTGCTATATATAACAATAAGTTATCTTATTATAACCAAGAAGTTCAAACCTTACAAAGTCTAACACAAAACCTAACAATAAAACAACAAAACCTAACAACTGCTCAGTCAAACCTAACAACTGCATTAGAAAACCTTACACAAGCAGAAAATAATTATGAGGTTTCAATATTAGATATGCAGGATGCAATTATAGATGCACAAGAAGAATATAATAAGCAATGGCAATTTGAAGAAAATCAAAGAATTGCTGCTGCTATAGCCCAAGCATTAGCAAACCAACCACAGCCTGAACCAACTCCTGCACCAGAGCCAACCCCGCAAGAGACGATAAAACCAGAGCAAACACAAGAGCCAGAGCCAACTCCTTCAACTGAGCCTACTCCTCGTCCTGAAGAATCGCCTGAGCAAACAGAACCAGATTCCCCCAATCCTGAGCCAACTGATCAAACAGGCGATGGATCATCCGCAACTCCAGACCCTGAACCTGAGCAATCTCCAGAGCCTCAGCCAAAGCCAACACCTCAGCAAACGGATATAGATCCTCTTCCCACTCTAAGTCCTCAACCAGAGCCAACTCTCGTTGTACCTTCTCCAAAACCATCACAGACCAATAATACCACGGCAAACTTAACAAACATAATCGCTAATCTTACAAGCAAAGACAATGTTATTGTTAAATTAACACCAGAACAGATGAAGGCTGTTGGTGATACTTTGGCTACCTTGCCAACTGAGGCAAAGGTAGAGGTAGCGAAAGATCTGGGAGTCAGGGTAGATGAAGTAAATATTCTTGCAGAAGCAGCACAAGATAATCCAGCAGTCGCTGCTGCTATTGTAACATTTGCTGAGAAGGCAGAAGAAAATGCCGATGCCCCTATGCCATATACAATTGCAGATGCCATTACTGAGGCTGCTGCTGAGTTATTTTTAGAAGATCCGCTTGCTGTTTTTGCAGCGGTAGATTTAGAAAAATTATCTGACCCATCACAATGGGGTAAAGATATGACAGATGATCAAAGAGAAAAGGCACAAGAGGTAATAGTTCCAGTAATCCTGGTATCAAATATTGTTGCTTCTGTAGCCTCTGCTTTAACAAGGAGGGTATAATACGAACATGACCAAACTTAAGACTATATTATCTAAAATAAAGGTACCTAAGATATCAGTACCTAAGATTAAACTAAACATTAATACAATTAAGCCTTATTTATCAAAGACCTTTAATGGCTTAAAGAAGAGTCTAAAGTGGCTTTTAAAGGGGCTAAAAGGCTTTATAAGGTGGTTTGGCAAGGCAGTTAAGGAAAGTATAGCCCAAGTATGGACTCTGCTTGGATTCTTTATTGCATGGCTTACTCTTACTGGTACCGCTCAACAAATTGTGGGTATAGCAACAATAGGAGCCACAATATTATGGCTAATTACCATACCTCTTCGTGAAGAAAAAGAATAGTATAATGTCAATATGAGGATTCGTCATATTTTACTATCGTGTATACTTGTATTAGGCCTTAGTGGCTGCGGGTATGACGGTCACTATCGCTATCCTTGCCAGGATCCAGCAAACTGGGGAAAAGCAGAATGTAGCCCACCTATATGTGAGGCTACAGGAACTTGTACAAAAGACTTGATAGGAAAACAGGATGAGTAAAAGAGAAAGACTAACGCCACAAGATCTTGACGCACGACTAAAGTTTATTTTAGGAATAGTGCTTGGATCAATTTTATTATTTACATCATTAGGAATTTTATACGCTCTTATATTTGTAACCCAACCAATCGGTGCACAGTCAGAGAATGATAAGATGTTCTTCAATGTGTTGGGATCAGTTGCAACATTTATTACTGGAACATTAGCGGGCCTATTAATTGGTCAATCAGGCGCTAAAGATATTATGCAAGCACAGGTAGATAATAAAAAAGTAGATTCAGAAATTAGAATGGCAGAAGATAAACTTGATGCAGAACTTGATGAAGTAAGAGCACGACTTGCAAAGAAACCAGATGGCGCTATGCCAGAAGAGCAACCAGTAGATACTGATTGGGACAAGGAGTAATCATGGCAGAGATGGGAACAGCAGAAAAGTTAATTGAGGTAGCCAAAGGTGAAGTTGGAACTATTGAAGGTCCGAAAGATAATGAGACTAAATATGGTAAATTTGCTAAGGCCAACTTTCAACCATGGTGTGGTTCATTTGTTATGTGGTGTGCAAATGAGGCAGGTGTAAAAGTTCCCAATACTGTTTATACTCCAAGTGGCGCAGCAGCATTTAAAAAGGCTGGCGCATGGATTGACGGAGATGTAGCAGATCCAGAGCCAGGAGATATCGCCTATTTTGATTTCCCTTCAGACGGTGTCGATAGAATTTCCCACGTAGGTATTGTTATCGAAGATAATGGCGATGGTACTGTTTGGTGCATCGAGGGTAATACTTCAAGTAATAAAAAGGGCAGTCAGAGAAATGGTGGAGAGGTTTGTAAGCAACTCCGTGCCTATAAGAAAAATAAAAAGAATGTAATGATTTCTATCGTAGGCTTTGGTCGCCCAAAGTTTGGCGGGGTAGCAGCAAAGAAAACTGATGAGACTGCAAAGCCCAATAAGAATGCCAAGAAACCTAAAACATGTCCAGAATGTGGACAAACTGTCAACTAATTGACATATTTTTAGTTCAATGCTATACTAAATTCTAAACATAGAAGGGTATTTAAATGACTTGCATAGCAGTCGTTCGTGATAAAGTAAATAATAAAATATGGATGGCTGGTGATCGTGCTGTCTCAGATGATAACACAGTTAATATTTGCTCTAGCCCTAAAATATGGAAAAAAGAAGGATACCTATTTGGATATGCAGGATCAATGGATGGAGATAGAATAAAACATCTTTTTGTTCCTCCACAGTTTGAGGGTCGTGGAAGCATTGATAAATTTATGTATAGTAAATTTTTAAAAGCACTTCGTACTTTTTATGAGAATTGGTGGGTAGATACTTCAGCATCCTCAGATTTTGGCATGCTAATTTGTATTCGTGGGAAAATATACGAGCATAACGCTGTAGATATGTCTTTAACTCAATACGAACAAGACTATTTGGCTATGGGGTCTGGCGGAGATTTGGCTTTAGGCTCATTATATTCAACGCAAAAGCAAAAAGATGCTAGAAAAAGAGCGGTACTTGCAGTAAATGCTGCTATAACACATTCAACATCCTGCAAGGGTCCAATTGACATTCTAAGCATTTAGGTATATAATATATATAATAGAAATAAAATAAGCAATAGGAGAGTATATGGAATCATCAAAAAGAAGTTTGCTTAAAACACTAAGTTGGGAGACATTTCATTTAGTTGGTGTTGCAGGCATTATTGCAATCGTTACGTATTTGATTACTGGAGAAGTAGAATACGAATATGCTACACTTGGAGCATTAGGGTATATTCTTTGGGAATCTATTGGATACTATTTGCACGAAAGAGTTTGGGCAAAATTTGGGAGCAATCTTAAATAATGATACAAACTATAGCAACAGAGTCTTTAGATAAAGAAAAAGAAAATGGCTTTATCAATTTAGCGTCAGACTTTGTCAATAGTGCAAAAAATAAAACTGGGTTTGTTATTAAATCCTTTTTTAATTCTTCTATAACCTGGGAAGAAATAGTAAATTTAATACATCATAATTCTAAAATACAAAATGAACAATTAAAAAAAGATGTAGAGAAAACTAATTCAAAATCTTCTAATATTAAAGAAGTGGTATCTGGTAATGTGTTAATTGTTGACGACCTTTACTTTAGTGTAGATTTACAAAAACAAGAAAATGGGTTTGTCCCTAAAGATGTTTTAGATATACACGACGGTATACATTCATATAATGGTCCGAATCAATTTATGAGTGGATCTGGATTAATAAAAGTTTCTATTGGATCTAGGTTTGTAACCCCTCATGTAGATAAATGGGGTGCTATGGTTTTTCAACTAACTGGACAAGCGGTTTGGACATTGTCATATCCAGAAAGTAAATATGAAGAATCATTTACCTTAAATCCTGGAGATTTTTTATATTTTCCAGACGGAATGTATCATGCAATTGTCTCAAACTCTGCAAGATCGAGTATCATAACACCACTAACAGTCGCATCTTATGTAAATAATTAAAATAATAATATTTTTTAAAGGAGGAATAAAGTGAGAATAAAGATAATTAAATTTGTAGTGAAGGTATTGGGCTACGAGTGGTCTGGAGATAATGTAAATCTTCCAGTATGGCAAGTTAAAGCCAAGAAAAAAGTGAAGTAATGCCAGCATACGAATATGACTGTATGTCTTGTGCTGTAAGATATACAAAGGTTAGATCTATGTCTGAAAGTGATCCTGGCTACGAATGTGAGACTTGTAACAAACCACTAGTTCGTGTATACTCTAATGTAGGAGTCACATTCAATGGCTCTGGTTTTTATAAAACTGACAATAGAAAGGTATAATATGTTTAGTATGTTAAAGGGCAGAGCAGAAGAAAAGGTTTGGCTACTAGATGCTACAGACAGATGCGATAGATGTAGCGCTCAGGCATACGTAAAGGTTATTGGTAAAGATAATTTAGACCTATTATTTTGCGGTCATCACTACAATAAGGCTATGGACAATGCTGTAGGTTATGACAACATGATGAAGTTTGCATTAGAGATTATTGATGAAAGAGAACGTTTAATAGAAAATAAACTGATAGGTAGTGAAAATTAATGTATGAATATAGAGTAAAAAATGTTTCTAGAATCGTTGATGGAGATACTATTGACGTAGACATAGACTTAGGCTTTGATATTTCTTATAGTCAGCGAGTTAGGCTTGCTGGAATTGATACACCAGAATCCAGAACATCTGATAAATTTGAAAAAAGTTTAGGTATTGAATCAAAAGAATACCTAAAGCATAAGTTAAAGGATGCCAAAGTTATAGTTATTAAAACAGAAAAGCCAGATTCTTCTGAAAAATATGGTCGCATTTTAGGTTGGCTATATATTGATGGTAATACTGTATCTGTAAACGATCAAATGATTGAAGATGGATATGCCTGGGGCTATCTTGGAGATACCAAGGTTAAGGATTTTGCTGCTTTGGCCCAGCAACGAGAAAAGGCAAAAAATGCAAGAGCCAACTGATTTTGATAAACTAGTCTTGTCTGGGGTAGTAGAGCCAGCAGCGATTGATCCAGACACTGGAGAAATGCTTTATACTTTTAGCAAAGATTTAGAGCAAACAAACCCAGAACTTCATAAGTTGGTTTTAGATAACTTTATTTCATCAGCCATGAAGTTATGGGAGTTAGGGTTTTTGAATATGGATATTACATTATCAAACCCAATGGTATCTTTAACTGATCGTGCATTTGACAAAAATAAAATAAATGAATTAGACGAAGACATGCAAAACTCTTTAAAGGAAATAAAAAGAAACCTATTGCAATAAGTAGTATAATAAGTTTACTATGAAGTATATCGCTGGGTTTTTGCTTGCATTTATATTAATTTATATCGTTGATAAACTTCAACATAAAAATAATATATTTCAAGAACAAAGAATAAAGCCCCTTAGATATAGTCAAAGTCATATACATTCTTTAGTATTCCCGCTTTTGCCTAAAGGAGTAAGGCATAAAAAAATTAAAAAAACTCAGTCAGCCATCCATGAAGCAAAAAATAACATAAAGGTTATAATTATGGATAACAGTGCCTATTGGATTAAAGATAATGCCTTCTATACAGCAGATATGTCTATAGATGGAACTGTAAATAAAGATAGCACTAGAAGAGTTGACACAGATAGGATGAGTAAGGTACAATTAGATAAAATGCTGTTCATAATAGATAGATTACGAGAGGGGACTTTAGATGATAGTGGGAGTGCAGGGTAGCAAGTCTTTTGATGACTACCAGGTTTTTCTTCGTGCTATGGGTGTAGCACTTTCAAGCGCAAAAGAAGAAGATCCTTATTTTTATATTTATACAGCAGGTCCAGCAAAAATAAATTCTATGGTTATGGAATTTGTCAATGTTGCAGAACGCAGTATGAAGTCAAGAGGTAAGAAGATTAAAATGTATAAAGTTCCACCATCATGGATTGAAGAGAATATCCAAGATTTTAACTATTTAGCATTTTTATCAACACCCAATGATTCTGTTTCTAAATTAGTTAAAGAGGCAGAGTTACAAAATGTAGAAGTCGGAATTTTTAGATACTAAAGGAAAATATAAACATGAACATTAAATCATTAGAAAAAATGGAAGAAATCGTAAAGTCAAATAGCAATTTATTTTGGGATGGTTGGTCTGTAGTAAACAGGTACAGATCAGACAAGGGTAGTACGTCAAAGTATGGAGCATACATTGATGGTAAATGGTATATGACTCGTAGATTTGACTTAGGCAGAAATGGCTGGAATATACCAGAAAGTTTTATAAATGCACAAACTAAAATGGAAAGATAATGCATCATGTATCGATTATGATACAAATTTATTTTTTGAAAAATATGAAGAGTCTGAATCATTACGTCCAGCAATAGACAAACTTTGTGGTCAATGTCCAGTAGCAAAAACATGCTTTGCTGTTGGGGTGTCAAGCAAAGAGTGGGGAGTATGGGGCGGTATATATTTAGAATCAGGGGCTATCGCTAAAGATATTAACTCTCATAAGACTGCTCAAGATTGGGCTAACATATGGCAGGTATTAACATTGGATAAGGAATAATGTATACAGAATCTATGCGTAAAGCCTTCAGATCGCTTGATCACTTTGCTCCTAAAGGGTTTAAGTTAGATTTAATAGATAATGATACCTTTATTACTGTTCGTGCTTCTGAAAAAACGTTTATGTCGTTACTTGACGAAGACAAACGTCGTGCTGTAGAATATATGGTAAGGGTAAAAAAAGCCCTTGAAGATAACGGAGCAATTGTTTTATTAGTTAGAGAGGGTGGCAAGGAATAATGCAAACATTTTTACCATCAGCAAACGCATTAACTTCTGCAAAATGGCTTGATAGTAAGCGTCTTAATAAGCAAATACTTGAGTGCTATCAAATACTAAATGTTTTATCTGGCAAGTCGCCTACTGGTGGATGGCGAAATCATCCTGCTGTTCTTATGTGGAAAGGGTATGAGCGTGGACTGTGGCAGTATGTTCAGGCTATGATTCGTGAGGCTAAGTTTAGAGGTATTCGCACAGAAAACAATGAAGCCAATCTAAATAGACTAAAAGATCAGTGTTGGGATAATTGGGGAGACAATGCACCATCTTTTTGGAATGATAGTAATAAACTTATGCGTGTAACTACTACACATAAAGCAAGTTTATTTGACAAGGATCCTATGTATTATGCAAAATTTGCATATGCCAAGCATAGCATTTATAATCAACCATGCTGTAGTACATGTAAGTATTACTGGGTTACACATGAGGAGAAATATGCTTGATTTATTAACTTTTATAGTTGTTATTATTGTAATATTTGGTGCTGTAATAGAAAATATTAGACTAAAAAATAAAAATACCGAACTTATATTTATGCTTTCACAATCTTTATTAGATTTAGAAGGCATAAAAAAGAATTCTTTTGCTAACAATGATCAAAAAGAAACAGAAAAAGATCATTTAATATTATTTTTATCAGAAACAAGAGATATAGCATTTGAAGAAATTGAAAAAGTTCAAAATGCTATAAGAGAGTTTACAGATATCGCAGATATACATTTTGGTTATTTCGATCAGTATGGAATTTTAACAGATGGATATCCTCATTATGAATCCATGAAAATATTATCAGAGGAATATAAAAAGTTAAAAAAGTTTATTCCAGAAGAAGATCCTAATGGACGCTAGAGGAATACCAACATCACAGTGCCCAAATTGTGGATCAGTATTTTTTAAGGCTGTAATTCAGTTTGACCCAACAGATTATGAGATAGGGTTATATTTTTTAGATGCAGAATGTAGAGATTGTGGAACATTGGTTACGCTTCCTACACCTATAGATAAGATAAAGGAGAATGAATAATGAAAGAAATTTTATTATCTACGATTACTGGATTTGGCGCAGGAGTTATATTTGCTGCCTTTAAATTGCCAGTTCCAGCCCCGCCAGTATTTGCTGGAGTTGCTGGTATAATAGGATTATGGCTTGGCTATGATGTAATAACTAAGGCCATATCCTAGGAGGAAAAATGGATAACAAAACAAAGGCAATGCTTGCCTCGTATGCTAGATCAGTTCTTGCAGCAGCAGCAGCATTATATATGGCTGGAGTACCAGCACAGGACTTGCTTTATTCACTAGTTGCAGCAATTGCACCAGTAGCACTTCGTGCAGCAAATCCAAATGACAAGGCTTTTGGCAAAATGCCATCTGTCTCAGCACTTGAAGAAGCCCTCAAAGATGTAAAAGTCAAAAAGGCTCCAAAGAAGAAGTCTGCTAAGTAGTAAATAAAAATAGATTACGGGCCAGTTGTTTGACTGGTCCGTTTTCTTATGCTATAATATTATAGTACCTGCCCAAAGGGGGGTATGAAAACTGAACTCGCTTAATAAGGAGGAAATAATGGTAAGTTCATTTGCATTGGATCTTTTTAAGGATCCTTTTTTTATTGGTTTCAACAGAGAGTTGGACCGTCTTTCAAATATCCATCGTGAGGCAACTCGTCAATCTTATCCACCATATGATGTGGTAAAACTTGATGAGGATACTTACAAACTATCTTTAGCAATTGCTGGTTTTAGCAAGAGCGAGGTAGAGGTTTCTGTGGATAATGGAAGTTTAATTATCAAGGGTGAGAAAGCCGAAGAGGACTCAACTAACGTCCTACATAAGGGTATCGCAACTCGTAAGTTCACACGCACCTTTGCTCTTGGAGAGTATATGGAGGTTGATCGTGCTGAAATGGCAGACGGTATTCTTAGCGTCATTGTGGAAAGAAACATCCCTGAAGAAAAGAAACCAAAAACTATCAAAATCAAGTAAGTAACAGTATTGTCATACTGCCACCTGAGCATGTGGATAAACTGCTCAATATTCATTATCTGTTAAGTTGATTTTAACCAATATTAATAAATCATAAGATAGTATTAGTATATGAGATTAAAGTCTATTGTTTTATTCATAGCACTTGTTGTTAGTATTTTTACAACACCTGCTGCTAACGCTGAATCCTTTAAAGGTGCTGGATCAACATTTTCTGCTAATTTTGTTGATCAATGTCGAGTTATGTATGCTAAACAAACTGGGAATACTTTAACATACACCCCTAATGGATCTGGAGCAGGTCGCAATTTTTTTAATAATAAGTTAGTAGATTTTGCTATATCAGACACGCCATACTCTGCAGCAGACAGGACACCAACGGAAGATTTTATTTATGTACCTTTAGTTTCGGGACCAATTGCTGTTGTCTATAATCTTCCACAATATAAAACAAGATTAAAACTATCTAAAGAAGTATTGGCAAAAATATTTGCTGGACAAATAACCATGTGGAATGATCCACAAATTCAAAAATTAAACGCTACCAAATTACCAAAACTTAAAATAACCGTAGTGTATAGATCTGATGGATCAGGCACATCTGAAGTCTTTACATCTTATCTAAACTCAATTGCTCCTGAAATATGGACTAAACCAGGCAGTAAAACATTTGTTACGTCTTTTCCTGGTAAGATAAATGATTATATTGGATATTATCAAGGAGTAAATGGATCTACTCAGATTGCGTTTACTCAGGCTACCCTTCCTGGCTCTATAGCCTACAATGAGGTATCTTATGTAAGAGGTATGCAGAGTGCGCTTATTGAAAATGAGGCGGGAAGGTTTATGGCTGCTACTAGAAATGCAACATCTTCATTTTTATCTAATCTTAAATTTAATAAAGACGGCACCGCAATATTAAATTATCTTAACCAATCTAAAACCTCTTATAATATATCAACATTTGCTTATGCAATTGCATATGTTAATACTGGAGAAAAGGCTGCGGTACTGAAAGACTTTTTAACTTTTGCTGTTACTAAATGTAATAAAATAGAAGGATATGCTTCTATATCTGGCAATGCTTTAAAGATTGCCAAAATTCAAATAGCCAAAATTAAGTAGTACAATATAAAGAGTCCTCCGCAGGACCTTGGGATGATTAGTTACCATCTTATTAACCTGGGCCTTCGTGCCTGAATTTCCTGCGGGGGATTTATAATTTGCAGTATAATTATCTTATCTATGACTGACAAAGAACTTCATAGGCAAAAGCAGGCTTATAAAAAAAGACTGACAGAAATAAAGCAGTCTAGTGGATGTGTGGACTGCGGAGAAAATAACCCAATAGTGTTAGACTTTGATCATATTAAAGACAAAAAATATAATGTTTCACGCATGATTCATGACGGCTTTTCCTGGAGGTCTATAAAGAGGGAAATAGAGAAATGTCAGGTAGTATGTGCTAATTGTCATAGAATAAGAACATACAACAGATTAGTTTCTTAATATATGATATACTATTTGTTATGCCGTATCATATTGGTGCAAAAGGATCCTATGGATGTTCTGGATACCCTGCCTTAAAAGACACAGGAGAGGTTATGGGGTGCCACGAAACTCGTTCTGAGGCTGCAGCACAGATCTATGCTATAAACCGCTCTGAGGGCAATATAGGCAAGGCAATGGTCAAAGAGGGCGACATGGTTATGGCCCCACATGAAGAAGAAATGTATGTTGGTCGTATTGTTCATGTAATGACTGAAGGAATGCTTGGAGTTCCAGGATCAGAATATTCTCTTGAAGCAAGTGCTGAAGATCCTGCTATCTTAATTCAATTATTTGAAATGGAAGAAGGAGAACTTGAAGAGACAGAGTATTTTGTAGGTGCAAAAGCAAAAGATGTAATGATCTTGCCTCAAATAGTTTTAGACAATGAAATGGATAAGTCAATAGCCAGCGGACCATCGAGTGATGAAGAAGATGATGAAGAAGATGATGATGTTAAAAAAGCATACGAGGGATGCGGATGCCCAATGTGTAAAGAATTAGATGTAAGTTGTGAAGATTGTCCAGTTTGTCAGGCAGGAGAAATGAAATCAGATTGCTGTGCTAATGTAAACAAGAAGGCACCATGTTGGGATGGATATGTGCAGCGTGGAATGAAGCCAGGAGATAATGGACGTATGGTTCCAAATTGTGTTCCCGCAGAAAAGGCAGACGATCTTTGGGAAGACGATGACACAGTGATTTATGAAACAGATTCAGTGTCTAAGGCTGAGGGATACTCACCACCAGCAGGTGCTCGTGCAGCAGCACGTAAAGCAATTAAATTTAAAGAGCAAGGTAAAGCAAAAGGTGCGGGAACATCAGTAGGATGGACTCGTGCAGGACAACTTGCAAGAGGAGAAACACTTTCACTAAGCACAGTTAAAAGAATGTATTCTTATTTTTCTCGTCACGAGGTAGATAAAAAGGGGAAGGATTGGGCAAATCAATCTAATCCGTCCAATGGGTACATAATGTGGTTAGCATGGGGTGGGGATGCTGGCTTTGCATGGTCACGTCGTATCGTGAATGCAGAAAAGGATAAAGCGTTATTTGCTGATACCTTTAATTCTATTGAAAAACAAAGCAAGAGAGTTCGTGGTAGCGGTAATGGCCTCTGGTAAATCATCTGGTAAATATAGATCTAAGCACCCATTTAATCCAATACAAATTAAAGATGGCATGATTGTTCGCTTAAGAAAAGACGGGACAGTTAAAGCAATTCTTGGTAAGTATGGAGAATATAAGGGTAAAGGTAATAAAGAATAAAGTAACAAGTAATAAGTAAATGAATCAATACAACAGAATATATCATTTACACATATGTAAAACTGGTGGTAGATTCTATCATTCAAAAGTATTAAAACCAGCCAATGAATCAATTTCAGAAAAGATAAAACTTACACATGATCTTGGTGGTCATTATGGATGGCCTATTTTCATGAGTCCTAAAACTTTTATTGTTGCTGGAATAAGAGATGTTGTAAAGCAACAATGTAGTCTTTTTGTTGATGTAAACATAACAAAGAAAAAAATGGTTTATAGTTATAATGACGCTAAAGAGGTATTTCTTTCCTGGATAGAAAAAGAAAATTTTGCTAAAAACAATATGTCTAAACATTTTTTATATAATAAAAATTTTGGTGATTGGGGTAGTAAATTGCCACCACCAGAGGAAAAACATATGGATTTAATAATTGAAAGATCTAATCGAGTTAATTTATATTATAATATTGAAAATAATTTTAATTATGAACATTTAACTAGACAACTTGCAAAAGAAATTGGAACAGAGATTAAGATTAATCCAAATATAGATTCTCTTCCAGTTGAGCCTAATAAAGGATCGGAAATCTTATATCAGTCTTTAACAGATGAAGAAAAAGACTTTATAAAATCAATGTCTCCACTAGATGTTAAGTTATACGATCATATTCAAAATAAAATTAATTTTCATTCAGATAATTTTTAAATAATTCCATTAATGCAATTGTATATTTATCATAATCTATTTCTAAGATTAAGTTTCCATCTTGCAATTTATGAATAGTTATTTCTTTTCCTATATCAAATAGTATATCTTTAATTGATTCCTCTAAATTCATTTTGAGCCTCCTGTAGGATTTGAACCTACGACAACCCGCTTACAAGGCGGGTACTCTACCCCTGAGTTAAGGAGGCAATCCATATTACTTCTTCTTTATAAAAGAAAAAGCAGTTTCTTTTGCACCTTTAACAGCCTGCTTAAAACCATAGGCATAAGAACCTATCATTAAAGCAACAATTGCTGAAGAGTGTAGCAAATAAAACAGTGCGCTTCTCATTATCTCTCCTTTACATCAAATCGATCAAGCATCATTACCTTGTGCCAAGCATTAGCAAAGTCATTCATAAACTTTTGTCCTGCATCATCAGAGGCGTATACTTCTGCAATAGCACGAAGTTCTGAGTTAGATCCAAAAATAAGATCAACACGAGTTGCATTACCTATTAAGGCTCCATCCACATAACCTTCAAAGTTATTGATTGATGTCTGCTTCCATGAAATTTGTCCAGATAATAAACTCTTTAGATATCCATTATCTAACTTATTAATCATTAAAGTTTTCATGCCACTTAGCAATACAACTAACTCAACTGGAGTTAGATTAAGCATATTTGCTTTTTCAACTAACAGAACTTCTGCAGGAGTTGTAACTCCATCCTTTAAGTAGTTTCTGAAGCCATCAGCGATTGGCTCAAGAACACTAAATGATTCTGCATCAGTTTGCTCTTGAGTAGCATCTGTTCTTCCTGCAATGAAAGGAACGGTAATTGTATTATCAGATGCTTTCTCAATAGCAGCACATCCAGCAAGAACAATAAGATCTGCTAAAGATGCTCCATATTCCTTCTGTAATGTTTCTAAATAATTAATTACAGGATATATAAATTGCTGGTTGTTAGATTCCCAACTTCTTTGTGGCTCCAGTATGATACGAGCACCGTTTGCTCCACCACGTTTATCAGTTTTACGGAAAGTAGAGGCAGCGGACCATGCAGTGTATACAAAGAAATATGGAGGAATATCAGAAGACTTGACAGCATTCTTGATAGCCTCTACATCAATGTTTACATTAGCATTCTTTGGAACTGGATCTTGCCAAATTAGTTCTTCTGCAGGAACTTCTTTACCGAGATAACGAGCAATAGGACCCATATCTCTGTGTGTTAGTTTAAACCAAGCACGAGCAAATTGATCTGAAAAATAATCAAAGTCCTCTAAGAATCTTCTTGAAATCTTTTCATACTCTGGATCAAACTTGAGAGCCAAGTCTGCAGTTGTCATTACTGGGGCATGGAATTTGCCTTCGATATGTGCATCTGGTACTAAGTTAGCAGCAGATTCATCAGTAGGAATCCATTGTGTTGCACCAGCAGGAGACTTTACCTGCTTCCAATCATACTTAAATAAAATCTTTAAGTAAGAGTTATCCCACTTAGTTGGTGTAGGCGTCCATGCACCTTCGATACCACTTGTAATAGTATCTTCTGCATTACCTTTTCCAAATGAATTCTTCCAGCCAAGACCCTGCTCTTCAATTGGCGCACCTTCTGGTTCTGGTCCAACATTCTTGGGGTCTCCAGCACCATGTGCCTTACCAAACGCATGTCCACCAGCAATAAGAGCAACAGTTTCTTCATCGTTCATTGCCATTCTTGCGAATGTCTCACGAATATCTCGTGCAGATAATAATGGATCTGGATTACCATTAGGACCTTCAGGATTTACATAAATCAATCCCATCTGTACAGCAGCAAGAGGATTTTCTAACTCACGATCACCGCTATAACGATTATCTGCAAGCCATTCCTTTTCTGTACCCCAGTAAGTATCATCTGCTTCCCAAACATCGGCACGACCTCCACCAAAGCCAAAAGTTTTAAAGCCCATGTTTTCAAGAGCAACATTACCAGCAAGAATCATTAGGTCAGCCCATGAAATCTTCTTGCCATACTTTTGTTTGATTGGCCACAACAAACGACGAGCCTTATCTAAATTACCATTATCTGGCCATGAGTTTTGTGGGGCAAATCTATGCAGACCTTCTCCAGCACCTCCACGACCATCAGTTGTTCTGTATGTTCCTGCGCTATGCCATGCCATACGAATAAATAGTGGGCCGTAATTGCCATAATCAGCAGGCCACCAATCTTGCGAGGTAGTCATAACTTCCTCAATATCAGCCTTAAGAGTGTCAAGATCTAGACTATTAAACTCTTTAGCATAATCAAAGTCTTCGCCCATTGGGTCTGACTTAGGTGAATTCTTTCTTAAAGGAGATAAGTCTAATTGGTTTGGCCACCAATCTTTATTATATGTTCCTTCATTGTTTAAACTGTTACCCGTAAATGGGCACTTTGCTTCTGACATTATATTTTCTTTCTACTAGTAGTTTATCTATTATAGCAAACTCGTAGCCCCAACGGGAATCGAACCCGTCTTGCCAGATTGAAAATCTGGAGTCCTAACCGATAGACGATGGAGCCAATCCTACTTTAATTAGCAGTCCATGGATTTGGACCTGAAGAACTGATTGCGCTAGATTTATTTAATGTTTTTGTTGTTATTCCAATGGAGTCAGCAACTACTTCAAAAGATGTTCTCTTTTTACCTTCATTGTCTGTCCAATTTTCTTCACGCATTACACCTACAACAATAATCTCATTTCCTTTTTTAATATTATCTTTTGAGTGTTCTGCTAAAGTTTTCCATGCTTTTACAGTAAACCAAGAAGTATCTCTATCTTCCCATTCACCTTCAGCATTCTTTATTCTATCATTTGTTGCCATACGGAATCTAATACCACTTCCGATAGACTCTGGCTCTTGGCCAACACGACCAATGAGTGTTATTCTAGGGTTCAATTTGAACTCCCTTCCTCGATTTATTATTCACCTATTTGGTGAGCGATCCGTATCGGACTTGAACCGACGACCTCTACCGTGACAGGGTAGCGTTCTAACCAACTGAACTAACGGACCATAGGATGTAGACACGATATGTTCTTCCATTCCCATTCATACCGTGCCTACATCGCTGGTCTGGCAGGTCTCGATCCTGCGACATCTCGATTAACAGTCGAGTGTTCTACCAACTGAACTACAGACCAATACTACTATTCTAGCACCCCTGGCAGGAATCGAACCTGCGACAAACGGATTAGAAGTCCGCTACTCTTCCGCTGAGTTACAGAGGTATATCACTTTCTACCCCACTGCACCCTATCCCAGATTCTTTCATGCCAATAATAAACTCCTATTTTTAGCACGGTTTCCCAAAATGCAATTGCGGTAGCCAAAACAGCCTCATTAGTAATTATATACACAACTACAAAAGAAGTCAAGGTGCCAAAGACTCTATAACTCCAAGCCTTAGCAAAAGACCTACTCTTCGTTACTCTCATCTATTTTTTCTCCAAAAAAGAGCATGACTTCATTATCTGCAATATTATTATCAAATAATATTTTATAAGCCCAATTCTTTACGCTTTGCAGTAGCACTAATAGCATGTATTTCAGCCCCCAAATCTACTTGTTCAATCTTATATCCTACATCCCTACCGTAAACAATATTTGTAATATTTGGTAATCTTAATACCATTGCCCCATCCATAAATTCATCTTTAGCAATATACTCTTTAACCTGATCAAACTTAAGAGGATCTTTTTCGCTTGTATTATATGTATTGCGAACTCCCAATAGCACTTGCTCTGTTCTCTTTCCCGCTTCAACATACAGCGCATGGTGCCCCTCGTGCCATGGTTGATATCTACCAAGCATTAAGGTTGTAGGTGCAGACCAATCATGTAAATCAAACTGCTTAATTATCTCTGTTGCTTTTTCATTTGCATCCCACTCATGGCTAATAAAAGCCATATCAAAGTTTGATGGCACCTCAAACATTTTATTGGTATCTTCGTATCTACCTTCTTCAATTGTTTCCATGTAGATTAAAATATCTGGCTTTCCAAATGCTGCACGAGTTAATTCTGTAGGACAAACAAAATCAACAATTACTGGAGCAACGCCTTGCCTTGCAATAAGTCGTGCCATTTCACCCATACGACGTGCTTGTTCAATTCTGTCTTCATGACTAAATCCTAAATCAGAATTTACTGTAGCCCTTACCTCATCTGCATTAAGATGTATAGCATTTATGCGCTCTTTTAGTGCTTTTGCCAATTCAGTTTTGCCAGATCCAGGCAATCCTATAATTTGTATAATCATCATTCCTCCAAAACCATTATATCGTACCCTTAGTTGGATTCGAACCAACGCTGTCACGATTTTAAGTCGTGTGCCTCTACCACTGGGCTACAAGGGCAAAGTAGAGCAGGTAGGACTTGAACCTACGATAGCCGAATTATGAGTTCGGGGCCTTGACCAACTTGGCTACTGCTCCTTATGTTTTTAATTATAGACCACAAAGATTAGCGGTGTCAAGTTTATGACAAACTATCTCTAAATTCATTAACTTCTTTAAACACATCATGATTGATTGCATAATCTAAATTTGAATAATCTGATCTATTTTCTATATAGCAAAATCTAAAAAATATCATCTTAATAAATTCACCCTGATTAAAAATTTTGCGTGGTCTCCAATGAGTATATTCATTTCCATTAAACACTAATGCAGAGTTATCTTCTAACTCGTAAACCTTAAGGTCAATTCCAATGTCCCATTTTGTATTAGATGATAATTGAAAGTTAATAATTAAATCATTTGTGTCGTGGTCATAATGTACTGGTAGATTAGGAGATCCATAGGCAGCGTTATATTCTACACCAATTGCATGACTCATTGATAATTTTTGATCTGATAAATTTTTAGCAATATCGCTTACTTTATTAACAATGCTAATTGGAAGATTAATTAAATGACCAAATTGAAGTCTGCCAAGTTCATCATGAATTCCCATACCTTCGCCATTAGTCTTATGATCTACATAATTATTTTCATCATCAAGAGGAATTGACGAATAATCTAATTGCATATCTAATATGTCTAATTCTTCTTTAGTAAAAATATTACTTATTTTTGTTATACTCATATTCCATTATCCTCTAGTCTTTTTAAGATTTCTGCTGTATTGGGATCATTAATTATTTTTTGTAGAGCATCTTTAACTACTGGCCGAATTTCTGGCAGGGAATATAAATCTTTGTTCGTAATCTTATTTAATAATTCCATTAATCTAAGACAGTCATCATGTCTCCACCATGTTGCACAGTATAATCTTTCATCAGTCTCAACCATATTGGGGCATGACTTATACTCTTCAATAATCTGGTCTATAATGACCTTCTGTGCCTTCTTACAGCCATTACAGGGACAAACCCAGTTAGTCACCCTTTACCTTCTTAATGACATCAATGATAATCATTCTCATTCCAAGGGCGTTTAATTGAGAGCCGTTGCTTTCAAGTGGAATTTTTTCTATTTCAGAAATAATTTTATCTTTAACAGACTGTACAACCTTATGCGTTCCAACACACTGAGGATATTTTGTAGAAAAACCACAAGTACATAACATATTATTCTTTCTCCGTTTCTTTTAATGATGTAGTATTAGTTTGTAACTGATTTTTTGATAGTGCAATTTTTTGAGGAAACTCTGATACACCTAACTCTAATAGTGGATGATCCGTGATTCCTTTGTATTTTAAAATAATCTTATTAAGTTCTTGATACTCTTCTCTTAGCCCAGAAGAGTAATTGAATTCGGAATGTATAACCATGAATATATAATATTTTGATCCACTTATAAGTGCCTTTGCCTCATGTACCGCAGTACATGGAAAGAATATAGCACTTCCTGCAGTTGGCTTTATTTCAATTTCTAAACCTGGAAAATATAATTCTCCGCCTTCGTAGTCATCATTTAAATAAAAAAGAACTGACCAGTCCATAGTGTTTTTTGGATTTTTTCTATTCTTATCAATGTGTGGCGCTATTTTACCTCCAATATGATATTTTCTTAGAAGGTAATTTTTTGAAACCCATTCAAGTTTTTTATTGCCAGTTTTGTCATACCAAACATCTAATAATTTTAAATATGGCTCATGAATTAAATTTAAAGTTTCTTCTACTTTTTTATGTGCAACATCATCAAACTTTAAATCTGGTCTGGGCCAAATTCTATTATTATTGGTTGCAGTCTTATCCCAATCTATTAGTTTTTGTTTTCCTTTAGTATAGTTGTCTTCGATAGTTTCCCATTTACCATCTTTATTTTGCACAGGTATGCTATCGTACCAATCATCCCAAGGTGGTACTACTGAATAAGTGTCAGGGTCATTTTCATGCTGTTCTATTTGCTCAATAAATTCTTTTGCATTAGGAAAAGCATTTTCTATGTATATGATATTATTTGGAAATTCGTGTACGATCATTGTATTCCTCCTAAATGAGATTATACCATTCTAATCGTGTTCTGCAAAATAAATAATATCGATTATGTCTTCTATACCTTTTTCAGGCAGATCGTGGAAATAATATGTACCATCATCTTTAATCGTCCATCCACGCCATCCATCAGGCTCACACCACATTGCTGATGCAGTTTTCATAGCCTCTGGATCTGCAAGGGTACGTGATATAGAGTTATAAAAATCAACCTCTGTAAATATAGCAAGTCTAAGTTTTTCCCATGAAAAAATTAAATTTATTAGTCTGTGCATATTAAACACGACCCTTAATCACTAATTCCCATTCACCAGTTTCTTTTGCAATAAAAACATTTCCAGTCTCTCTGTCAACTAATAAATATTTTTCTGGACAATCAGTGAAAAGACTTATTACTGTTTGTTTTTCTAGTTTGTTAAATTCAACTGATTTAGGCATTATATTAAAACTCCTGTCAACAATCCTATAAGAAAACATCCAACTGCAACAGACCAGTAGTAAGTTGTTTGAAGGTAATCCCTAACAACATCCTTTATGACATCATTTGGAATTACTATTTCATACCCGTCGTTATCTGGATCTGGAAATTTATAGCCTTTCACTTATGCTCCTTCATATGTCTATTCAAAGTATCATGAGCAAATATGCCCCACCTAACTTGTATTTCTTTGGCGCAAAGATTACATACTACTACCTTTTCCATTTATATATTGTATCGTGCTTGATTGTGTTTGTCAAATATTACGATTAACTGGGTCTAGTCTATCCCAATAGCCGTTGCTGCTGCCCTGATAAACCTGACCAGTTTCTCGATCAACCAGTAGCCACTTTTCGGGACACTTAGTATGAACCACTAGATCAACAGGACCTTCTAGTTCTTTAAACTGCTTACTGTTTCTTGACGAGTCTTCGATGGACATATTCATTTTTAATTATAGCATAATACATTCTTTAGAGTTCGGCGAAAAATAGAAATGTAAAACCTATTCCTGACCTACAAGGTCAATATGGTTTAATAGTTCTTGTTTTTGCCAACCACAGATGCTACAAAAATGTATAACAATATCTAAGTCGCCCTGCTTGGTTTGATAAGAATTGGTTCTATGTAGATGCACAGTTGTATATTTTACAACCTATTTCAAAGTTACCTATCAGTATTAGATTAGTGTAAAGAATATGGCGGCTAAAACAATCACTGCTGCAGAAATAATGATCTTTTGCTTTGTTTCCTTAGACCATTCCTTAGTGTCAATTGCCATAATTTCTCCTATCCCCAATGCTTGAAGGTAAAATGCTTCTCACAGACATCAATAATCTTGCCTGTAGTTTTCCCTGGCTGAGTATATTTAGCATCCTCATCGCAATAAAAGCATTTAGTCTTTTCCATTTATTTATTATAACACACCCTAGTTATTCATACGAATCTAATTCAGATAAAATCTCTTCGGCAAGTTCTTTGGACAACTTGTCCTTGTGTTTGCCCTTAAGATGGTCATGAATAATTTCGGCAATAATATTAACTTTTGATTCGTGGGATAGCATATGGCCATTATACTGGGTTTTACTGAAAAATGGGGTATCCAAGATTATGCTTGATCATGTCCGAAAGGTAGTCCCCTAGGCCAACGTGAAACTGCTCAAAAAATGTGCGGTATTCGTAATCATATTTTGCCAAATTGGCATATCTCAAAAGATATTCCTCATCTATCACAAAGAACCATTTATCGAAATGTATTTTTATTTCATTAAAAACTAGGGTAGCCAAATGGCTGTCATATGGGACATTATATTCTACTAGGTCAGATAACATTTCTGTTATTGCTTTAGCCTCAGCAGCCATATCTACCCAATCTTGTCTTGAATATTGAGAAAGCCTATTTTTACATTCAATAACATTGGGATTATCTGGTTCTGCAAAAAGCCAGTTTTGCCATAAATTTCTACATGTTACAGCCATATCTTATATTATAAGCCATATTTGCGAGGGTATAATAAAGTCATGGATCACACCATTCTATATATAATATATCACCCTCAATACAATGCCATAAAGGTAGGGATAGGAGATATTGCTGGTAAAAGGTTTAAAGCCCATAAGACCAAGGGATGGGAATTAGTTGCATATTGGTATTTTCAAAATCGAGCGGGAGCCAGAAGAGTAGAATCTATAGTAGTAAATACACTAAGGGATAAATACGGACATTTCCTCAATAAGGATAATATGCCATATGGGGGATATACGGAGACATTTAATGCCAAGAAAATAACCAAGAGAAGGTTGATTGGTTTGGTCAATAGGGCTATAAAGGGTCTATCGTAATCTTTTTATACCCGCTTTTATATACCCTGGTTTGAAAGTTATCCACAGGGATATGATGGTTTTGAGATTATTTATCCACAAGTTATCCACAGATAAATCTTACTGATTATATTTTTAGATAGGGTTAAAGTGGAGTGAAGTGGAGGATAGTGGAGCATGGAGCGCTTTTTAAGGCGGGGATCGTAATGTCAAACCATCAAACCATATATCCATTCAAACCCTTATACCATATATGCCCATATATTGTCAAACCATGTATAAAAGGTTTGGCATTATATCTGCAAAACCATGGTTTGTCAAGTATCTTCGTAATGTTTTATGCAGAAAAAATTGCCAAAAGTCTGGGAAATTTCTGATAATTTCGTAATATCTTTTTATATCCAGGAAAATGTTTTAAAATGTTTGAAAACCAGAAAACAATGGTTTGTTATATACTATTCAGGGGAATTAGAGTGTTGATCGTAATCTTTTTTATATTCCCCCGCCGTTTTGTAGAAGGCAGGTAGGAACGGAAGAAGAGGCGCTTTGGCAATTGTATATAGCATGCCCGTTAAAACCGTCATGTCTTTCGTAAAGGAGTCCCAATCAGATTCTTGATCATGTCTGTGTACATTTTTGTTTTGATACATTCTAGCAAAGTGACGGGGACTCATAATTTAATTATAACACTCCTTTATTCCCCGCCAAAAAGCGGCGGGATAAAAAAGATACCTAATACTCCTATAGTAAATACACTATATAGAACATACATTGGTTTGACAAACAAAGTATATTATGGTTTGTGGAAAATATGGTTTGGATCGTAATCAAATATTCTGGGAAAAATATATAATGATCGTAATGGTTTGAATACCTGAAATAAGGGGCCGACCACTTTCGTGGCTATCTGTCAAATCCCATTAAGAGTTCGTCCAAACTAGTATAACCAGTGTCCTCAGCACCAATGGCTTCTAACAATAAATCCCATGCTTCGTTTATATATCCCGTAGCAATTTCAGTAGGGGCAACAATGTCATGAGTAATAGAAAAAGCAAGTGGCAAACCAATGTCATTGTATTCAATAAAGTCTTCAAACTCAGGGTCATCTTTATAGTTTAGCCAAAGGTCTGACAAAATATTACACTTATCAGAAAAGTCTGTATTGGTGTTGCTCATTGTATTTCTCCTCTTTATGGTATTGTGCGCTCTCTGCGATTGTGATAAGTCTATTATACGATACTGTTGGTGCGATTACCGCCAAATACTCGCCAACCTGCTCAATGTCAAGTCGCAAGTCAGATACTAAAGTGGCAAGGCGCATAGCAACTCGTTCCTCGTCAGTTAGTCTGTGTTTTCTCATAGTGCCTCCATTGTCATTGTATCAAAAAGAAAGGGGGAGCGCAAGTGTGACTGTACCTGCGCCCCCACGGGGATGACCAGTCCCCTTTATTTAGTGACCGTCGTCACAAGATGATAATTAATATAATCTTGAATTTTGTGCCAATCTTCACCGCTGCCTACTGTGCCATCTGTGAAGTCGATTGTGATTGGATGGTCCAAGAATCCCTGGTCTGACGGGTCAATGGCTGATATCCCATAGCCTGTCTCTTCCAAGATACTATCCTTGATGATATAACTAATAGCCATTCGAGTCGCATATGATGTGTCGCCCATTTCGATACGTGGCATTGCATGCTGCAAGGCAGCGGCCAGGAGTTCATACATATGGTCTTCGTCCCAGTGGCTGTACAAAGCAACAGCATGGTCCTCTGATTGTTTAAAGATAAAGTTACAACGTGCTCCCATTTTAGTCTCTTTCTGTAGTAGGGTTTGTGTTAATGATACCAAGGTCTAGTTCTAATGTCAACTGCTGCCAATTACCACTTCTTAGGTTCATTAGTGAATCCACCAAAACCTCCAGTTGCTGCTCCTAGTGCCATTAGAATTATAAATAAAATGATCAATATCTCCATTATTCCTCCCTGTCTGCTATTGCAAATGATAGTTCATACGTAAGGCCATAAACGTCCCCCAGGGCGTCTAGTACACCTTCCCAATAGGTCCGCTGCATAGAATCCATAGCCTCTCCAGATAAGTCCTCTGCAGCCTGTGCTAGTTCTAGTTGTTTCTCTGCGTCAAGCATTAATGTCTTCAGGTGCCCATGCATAACATCTAATCCTGTAGCACCTGCATTGATTGCATTCTTTAGATAATCAGGCAGCATTATTCTTCTCCTAGTGCTTGTTTAAGAATGTATCTCATACCAGTGGCCTGCCCGCTGATAAAGTTGTACTCAATATCTAAGTCTGCAAAGTCTTTTGAGGCAGGGTCCATAGATTCCATTTCCTCATATAAGCCCTCTAAGTCTTGTTCAAGACTAATGATAGTAATCTTGATGAATTCAATTAATGTTTCTAGATTCATTATCCTACCTCAAATCTATATGCTGGTATGTGTTCTTCGTCCAAGTATACCTTGTGCTCATCACACTCTGCAACACACTCTAAGTCTGCCTCGCCTAGATAGTGACAAGAATTACATATCTCGCCACAATCATTTTCACAATACTCCATTGTGTTAAATGCGTCACAGTCTCTGCATTTGGTTTCATAGTTTTCTAATACAGTATCTTGACCATTAACGAACAATACTTCGCCACCCCAGCCAGTCTCTTCCTCGTATGACAAGGTAAATTCTAGATTAGGATATTGTTCTGATAGGGTAGCAATTGCAGGTAGAGGTGGAGACCAAGCGGTATTGAAACGATAAGCAGTTCTATCAGTCCAATCCTCTTCATCCATTAGTTCTGTTTCAGGATACTTATCATTATCATAAACAGCAACATCCCATTTGGTTCCCCAATTAGTTACATTCCAGTCATACCAATTCTCACCTTTAAATAGTAATTGCTCTTCCATAGGCAATGTGTGGTCAGCCTGTTTGTTATATGCCTCTAAGTTAGTAGGCTTGATAATATTCCAGAAAGCAAATACAGGGTTTGAATATACAGTGTCCTGTAATTCCATTTTACCTGTAGCAGGATTCCATTGGTCGTGTTGACGTTGGAATGGTTGATTAAGTTGTTTCTTGACAGCAGAAATATCTTCTGCAGGTCCGTCAATTTGTAATGAGTTATATACCCAATTTGGCATATTGGTCCTTTCTTATGGTCTTTGTATCATTCTAGCAAAAATGGCAGGGTATGTCAAACACGTCCTTCAGCAATTAATCCCTGTAAGAAATCCTCTAGATCTCTAAGTACTGCTCTATCTTCATCTGCAAATGGTCCAACCATATGATGATGGATAGTATAGTTTAATGTGGTCATCATTTTATCTACTTGTTCTTCTGTATACCCCAGCATTTTGGTCCTTTCTTGTAGTCATAAATAAATCATACCAAAATCTAGGGGAAAAAGCAAGTGCTACGTAATCAATAAAATTTGTGAGATTTTTAATCGGCTACGTAATGAAATAAGTTTATGATATTTTTGGTCGGCACCTTTTTTGATCTTTGTCAAGAGAGCAGTTTTTACTCATGCTCAGGAGTTGAATTGTTAAACCAATTCTAGCGTGTTGCGAACAACATTTAGCAAACGATTTTTTTCTGCTGTGATAGCAGGGTCAAATCCACTAGAACCCATTAGAATTGATTCAGTAAGACCACGCTTACCGCCACGATACCAATCGATTCTTTCTGTTAGTGCATTCCACGCACCCCAAGCAGAACCAGCAATCATGCCATTGAATTCACCTGTGTAGATGTCATTGATAGTGTCAATCTTAGTTGTCCACTTAGACAATGCACCCTTTTTGGTTTCATCAGGCTTAGGATACGCAGCAAGAACAATATCATTGAATTGTTGCGCTGTGATTTCTTTCTCAATCATGAGTTGAGCCATTTTTGAGAATTCGTCCATATATGCATTAGCAACAGCAAGAGCCTCACGAGCCTGTTGAACTTTACCTTCAGCAGATTGTGTGTGACGAATCTTGAATGATTGCTTTACGCCACCCTTTTTGCTAGTGCGACCTAGTGCAACAGCAAGAGTGTTAGCGCATACAACACGAACAGGGGTTACAGATGCTTGAATAGCAACAGAACCATCATGTGATGTATTAACAAGAAGATAAGTCTTGACAACATCAGCAACACCATTTGGGTCTAGCACAGTCTCACGCTCAAGAGCAAGAGAGCCAAATACTACACGACCACCTTTAAGAGAGCCAGCGGTTTCCCAACGACCTCCACCATCAAGAATTGCATCACCAAAAGTGAATAGTTCTTCATTTTGTAGTGGAACATAACGCTCACCAACAACGCCTAGAACATCAACTTGATTTGCGGTGAATGGATTATCACGCACAACATATTGATAAGATTTATCAGATGAGAGAGTGTCTGGAATTACGACATCCTCAAGACGAACATTCCAACCATCAAGGTTAGCGAGTTCCAACATTTTTTCAGTAGAGACTTCCTCCTGAAATACAGTTCCTAAACCATGCCAAGCAGGTTCACGGAAAGATGCAAAAGAATTAGCAGATTCTAATTCATGGGCCATTTTTTCTTCCTTTCTGTTTTGTTATCTAAAGTTTAGCACAGGGGGGTGACAAAGTCAATTCTTAAATGGGAAAAAGCCACGATCTACGTAAAACGGACATTTCAGGACAAAACGGGCCGACCACTTTTTTGCAAAACAATGGAGCAGTTTACGTGGACGTGCTCAGGTCCCTTGCAGGCTCTTTGAAAGAAAGGATGAAAGAAGAGCGCTGCGTACATTCTGGTCCCTTTCATGAGAACCAGAAATTTATTTAGATATCGATATTATCTACAGATGAAGAAACATGTGTAACTTTATCAATGTCATATGTGATTGCGTCGAAATCAATATCATTAATTACGTCTTCTGCTTCTTCTCCAGGAGGCAATTGAAGAGTGATGTAGTAAGTTACATTAACTTCAACTTCAACTTCTTTACTTAGTTCAAATCCACCAATGTCCGCAAGTTCAGTGGCCTGCTCCTCTGTGATGTCATTGCTCTCTAGATTCTCCATGGTCCACTCGTGTAGACCGTCTCGCATTGCCTGCAGGGCACCAGCGGTACTGTAGTCTCGTTGTGCTAAACGAGAATGTGATTCCTCCAGTTGCTGAATGCGTTCATCTTTTTGTGCAATCTGAGATTTTAAATATTCCTCAGTTGCATGAATTACAGTATTAGTTTCCATTTAGGATATCCTTTCCAAGTTGTTCAAATTCATTTACACTAGACATCATCTCATCAATTTGAGATTCTGTCAAGAGTGCGGTTGTTGCTAATGAAGCGGTAAGTGAAGCAAGCATAGCAGAATACTTATACATAGCATGAATAAACTCATCGCCAGTCATGGCATCTTTGTTTTGATAAATAGCGGCAGCCATTTCCATTATCATTTCATCATGGACTGCGTCTTGTGTTGCTTCTTGTAGTGCGATAGCGGTTGCTAACATTTTTGGTTTCCTTTCTTTCTAATACCAAGTTTAGCATTGGGGTCTGACAATTGTCAAGTTAGAGGTGGGGCAGTTTTCTATGTCATGCCCAGGACTATTTGGTTATGATCCCCAGGGGACTCTTGCTACAAGTAGCGTGGAACGCAGGGGATAATGAGAGGGGCTTTTACACCCCTCCCAATCTCTACAAGTATCTTGCGATAGCGTTGTAAGTAGAAGTAGAAACTACTTCCTCATCTGTCATCTTGAGAATACGAATTGCGTTCTCAATTTCCTCTACCATTTCCTTATACTGCCAATCATGGTAAGTATCAAAATCTTTGGTAGGTTCAGTAGGTAGTTCTACGCTACCCTTTGGAAGTGTGAAGGATACATTTATGTCGCCATTGTATCTTGTATGAGCAGATAGGTCTGTTGCCTTAGAGATTTTATCAAGTGATAACTTAGCAATCTCCTTGTTGTATTTCTCCATAGCCTTTGAGAACTTCTCCTCATTGACTTTCTGATTAGCCTTATCCTTTTGGATTTGGGCTAGTTTTGTTTCTAGTGCTTTGATTACCTTAGTCGTGGCAATCTTTACACTAATAGCCTTTTGTCGTGCCATTGTTTTTTTCCTTTTCTTTCGTTGGTCGTTTTTACAATTCTAGCATTTTATTGCCAGAAAATCAAGTGAGCAGTTTTAGTAGTCATGCTCAGGACTTTTCCTGTATTAGGAATTACTTTGCTGTCCAAGTTGTCCAGCGTGGTGAGCCATTGACATCAAGTTTTACACGAACGCTTGTTCCGTCCTGATTTGGCTTGATTTCTGTGATAACACCTGTTACCTTTGACTTTTGTGAAGTGTAGGTATCTCCTACCTTGTAAGTCGCTGTTGCTACTGCCATTTCTTTCTCCTTTGTTAGTTGGTTTTGCTTATTTATTTATTTTAGCATTTTGGTAGAATAATGTCAAACATTTCTGACATTTTTCTCATATTTTGAGATTAGTAAGTTTTTACCATAGCAAATCGCTGTTGCCCATTTGCCAAGCGAAGCATTACACGAGTTACATTTTTGCTTTGTGGAACAAACTTTTCAATTCGTCCTGTAACACCTGTCTTGCTAGTAGTGAATAAATCTCCTACCTGATAAGTGTATCCGCCTAGTGTCATTTGTTTTCCTTTCTGTTTTGGTCTTAGTATTAGTTTAGCAGAAAAATATCAAAAATACAATTCAGAGGCTCGATTTGGGAAAAAATATTTGTGAGCATAATCACAGGGTCGTAACTTGACAAATTGTGGGTTTGCGGGCCGACCACTTTTTTGCAGCGGGATCTACTGAGAAACAAAAAAATAGAATAAGATCCATAGAAGGAATAAGTACTCTACTTTCACGTGCACTCCTATTTCTTACTAGCAGAGAATACGATATCAGCCTTATTATATACACACAATCCACATGTCACACATGCACTACCGTTAGTAGAAATAAGTGGAATGCGTTTTGCATTTTCAGGACACTTTGCTCCAGGCTTAGAAATTAATTGCTTCATGGTTTCTTGTCCTGCAACAAAGTTTTGTGCAAGGTATGCCATACGAATGCCATGCTTTTGTTTTAACTCTACAGCGGTTTTGATATTTTCACTATCTGCAGAGAAATATAAACTAAGATTATCCATGCCCTTGAGAATATTGGCTGCAGAGGCCACACGAGTATATACCCAGAATTGAACATCAGGATTATTTAGTACGATATGCTTCCATACGAATGCGTACTCATCACTAAAGAAATCCCCGTCCCAGTGAATACGGAATAGTTTATCTGCTCCACGCTTATCGCAATCTTTTTTGAAATCATCAATCATTTCTTGCAGAAGACTTTCCATAGTATCATGGTCTGCGTCTTTTAGTAAATTCCAGTTATGGAGAAGAGTATCCCTTACTCCTTTATATACTTTCTCAAGTTTTCCTGCATAACAGACTTTGGAACATACAGAGGTCTCACCAGGACATGAGTAAGCCTTACCACTAGGTAATCCAAAAGTGTTGGCAATTGTTGGGGTTTTTCCATTTGGGGAGACTGCATTTGCTACTTTCCTATCATTGCTACGTTTTAATTTCATTGGTCATCCTTTTCTTTCTTTGACAATTCTATCATTTTCTTGTTGCTTTGTCTAGTGTAGGCCTTTTTGTTTGGCAAGGCAGAGGCAGCGTTAGATCTGCGTAATTCTTGAATACGCCTTAATTCCTCTTTGCTTTTTCTAAACATAAAATAATCTTATCATAAAAATATTAGGAAATCAAATCAGGCGTTTCTTAACAATCTACGTAAATCGGACATTTGGTACAAATTGGTCGGGCGCTTTTTGCAGGGGATTTTATTCTACAAAAACATACCATTCAATTTTGTCATCATCTAAAACAAACACTTCAACTTCATCATCAAAATCATCAAGACAAACTAAATGGTATCCGTTATTTGCTTCCATGATTGTTTTTATTGTTACAAACTGGTCTTCAATTTTTACCAAGTCACCTTCCGCTAATTGATTTGGCAAAAGGTGATCAGCGAATACTAATTCCATGTTTAACATTGTATCAGACATTTATTTAATTGCTACCTCTCCATTACGATAAAAAGTTTTTGTATACATTTTCCCTGTTGGGTCTGAAAGATTATAGGTTGCGTATTCTTTAGCGTCCCCAAAATCTACGCATTTAGTCCAAGCGTCTACCATTTCTAGCATGTCTGCGCTTCTAAGTGTTGAGCGCAATTCTCCGTCATATGAGATAGTTAGTGAGTAGTTGTATTCCATTTTAGTATTCCTCTCGTTCAATAAGCCAAGCCTCTAGGTGGTGTTGTTCAATAATAGCGTGTGCTGGTGCGGTGGTCAAATTACCTTTATACAATACCCCTTCAGGCAGAGGTATTTCTAAGTGCCAAAGTCCTGCGTCATTTACGGCATCAATAGCCTCAATACAAGTTGGTATCATGAAGTCAGGAACGGGCGGGTAGTGATTAGACTTTAGGTGTATCCCTATCTGTGTTTCAATATCTAGATTATCAGCCAAAGCCAAATCATTAGCAAAATTACTTCCCATTTTAGTAAGCCTCCTGTGTTGTGAATAGTTCAGGCTCACTTAGCAAGCCATTATCAAAAATAACTTCTCCATTTTCAAGGATTAGTCCATAAGGATTACAAATACAATCCTCCATGTCATAGTCCTCACCAACAGCCCAACCCTGATAACCCTGACCATAACACAAATCGCAATTAGCGATAGTGCGTAGTGCGTATTCCAATTTATCCATTTTTATTTCCTTTCTTTCAATACTGAAATCTTATCATAGTGGTCTGACAATTACAAGTCAGACACACGAACCGCAATAGTAGCCCATTTATCGCCATTAAATCTAATTGAGTAGGCTTGATAGTCTGTGCCCACCCAAACATCATCACGCTTTTCAGCGAAATTAATTTCTCCGCCTTGAAACTTTCTAGCCATAGAGGTAGGGCGATAATATTGCCCAATTAACAAATCAACAATTGAATAACTTCTCATTATTTTCCTTTCATTTTCTTACCCTGTAAGTTTATCAAAAAAATCTTAGAAAATCAAATCGACACGCCGTAATTTAAGAAAAAATTCGGGTGTGTTTTTAATCACATCTTAACAGCCTGTGGATAAGTCTGTGGATAAGTGGCCGACGCTGTCGGGCGTGTCGGAATTAGTTGAAAGTTGAACTATTGTTTAGCAGCACAAGCAAAACATTTTAGATCTGCGACAAAAATTCTACCGCAGACCTCGCATGTTTTGAATTCAGTTTTCTTTTGTCGCAAGTTTTATAGTGTAATAAATAGAAGCGATAAGAAAAATTTGAACGAGTGTAGTTAGAAATCTGCTCATGCGATAATTCCTAACTCATCAACACCGCAAGCCTTTTCAAATCTTGCTTTGTCGAATAATTCGTTTTTTGTTCCGAAATAAGTTGAGAAGCCTTCTACTAAATCCTCATAGACCTGCGGATGAATTTCATCTTTTACATCCGCAAGAATTGAAGCAATAGCCTTGAAATGTGTTTTTGAAAGTGTCATTAGTTGTTATCTCCTAACAAAATAAAGGCATGAGAGCCACCTTCATTTATTCTATCTAGTTCTGCCAATAATTCGTCGCTAGTTAGTAGCGAAGGGTCACCAATAATTTCTTTAACCGCTTCCTGATTCATTTGCTCAAAAATTGGTTTAGGTAATGCGTTAATCTGAGCAAGCATTTCTGAGTGAGAATACACTCGTGAAATAAAATTTATTCCGCTTACTGTGAAGGGGAAATCTGTATAAGTTGAGTTAGTCATTAGTTATTATCCTTTTCTTTTGGGTTGTTAATAATTGTAGCAATTTTCTCTAAGTTTGTCAACTGTTGCGCTTTGCGCTGTGCCTCAATATAGGCCTTGAATTCATCTAATTTCATTAGTCATTATTCCTAACTGCTATTGTGCGGTAGGTATAACGCCCACCCTCACTACGAACACGAACAAGATACGCATCAGCATCCGCATACCATACGGCATGGGGGTGCTTTTCAGCATCTACAATTTCTCCAACAAGAGAATTGGAACGATAAGTTTTGCCTACTAATAGGCTTGGGATTGAGTATAAATTAGCACTCATTTTTTACCTTCTTTCATTTTCTTACCCTGTAAGTTTAGCATTTTTATCTGACAAAATCAAATCCAAAATGCGGATAAATCGGACATTTTTTAAATTATTTTTGTGGGAAAAATCACATTCTACGTAACACGACACGCCCGAGTACGGGGGTCGGCAAATTTTTGCAATGTTGTCAAGATCAACACGCAAAAATTATTTAGTCAAAATAAATTGCACCACGAACATCTTTGTGATTAACACAAACATTTCCACGAGGAATTTCAACATGACATTTGAAACAAAGCATTTTCATTTCTGCTTTTGTTAGTATTGCTAATTCTAAATCTAGTTTAGTATCAGCAGAAGCATTTTCTAGTGATACCCAACCAGCACCATTAGAATTCATTTCAAAAATTTCAATAGACATTTTTAGTTTAACCTTTCTTAGTTAGGGAGAACATCTGTTCCGTAGTATTCTACGGCTTCAACAATGTTCATCATTCCTTTATAGTCACGACATGAGTAGCAGATAGCGTTCCAGCCGTCTGTTAGTGATGAGCAAAATACGCAGATTTTATCTGTTATGCAGAAATCCATTTCAATTAACAAATCTACAACTTCATTTCTATTTAGTGTAGTCATTTTAGACCACCTTTCTTTTTTCTATCTAATACGAGTATTCTAGCAGGGGGGTCTGACATTTTTGAGGGTATAAAACGGACATTTGGGACTTTGTGAGGTACATCACATGTGACGTAAGCCACACGTAACAAAAGGTACAAAACGGACATTAGCCGACGCTGTCGGGCGTGTCGCAGCGAGGTAGAAAATGTGACCCAATTCACATACGACACGCCGTGTTAGGACTTGACTTTTTGAGATTTCTATGATAGGATACTCTTGTATTTTTAGAAAGGATATATAGTTATGTTATCAAATAAAACACTAGAAAAAATCGTTTATGAGTATCAGCATGGGGGCGTTCAGGCTTATCACCCTGAAATCTCACTATCTGAGAGAAAGGCTCTTTTGAGATACCTATTCTCCCTCCCTGCTAAGTGTGCTCCAGAGTGTGAGGCAACTCACAAAAATTGATGGACGACACGCCCGAAAAACAGGGCAAAATGTCAGTCCCCTCTGTTATACTTCCAGTATTAGAAAATAAAGAAAGGATAAGAAAATGAACACAATTTTCGAATCAAGAAATGACTACATGATAGTCAATCCAAATGACTACATCACCTGCCCAGTATGGGGTTTTCAAGTTTACAAAACTCACGATTGCTCTAAGCACTAATTTTAGAAAGGATTAGAAAATGAAAACTTTAAGTTATACAGCCGAAAAAAACGGCACATTAGTAGAGGTTATCAATCGCCTCATGGTTAGCGAGTATCAAATAAATGACTTGCTAGATAGCCTAGTCCGTTGGGGCTACACTATCGAATCCGTTAGAGTAGATGAGGGTGATAACTCTCAACATTGGCAAGGCTAGACCTTGTCAGTGCCTCATGCTAAGATTACAGAAACGAAAGGATAAGAAATGATAAACGCAGTTCAGATTATAGATTGCTCATCTTGCTATGGGCAGGGAGTTATTTTTATTGGTGATGAAAATGATTACGCAGTAGAGCCTTGCGAGTGTGTATGAGTTATTCAGAGGAACAACTACGCAGAAAGGCACACCTAGAAAATGGCGGGACATTAGGAAACTATGACCGCTCACATTATCCACATGATAGAATACAATTAGGAGAAAATACAAATGATACCAGTAAAACTAACAACAACTAACGGAGAATCTAAAACGATTCCATTCTACAATAAAAAAGCAGTAGAAGATTTTATTGCTTTCTTTCCTGCTAAATTGCCAAAAGGTATTGCGGTTGGAATAGATGTCCCACTTATTGGAATACACAATGCGTGGTTATTAGGACAAAAAGAGGCGGCACCCTCAGAATAAAGACTTGCCCCAGTAGTGAGTAGATAACTTTGATCCTTCATTATGTGCTCACTATTTTTTTATGTTATTTTTCTATAATTCATGTATCATGCATTTTAGCAAAAAATTCAGATTTTTATGAAAATGGGTTTTTAAAAAATTTTTCAGATTTGAGGTATAATGAAATACATGAAGGTCATTGTTGGTCCAGACACCAAAAACGGGGTAGTTCACAACATCTATCCAGATGGGCTTCGTATAGCAGAACATATGATGGATCCTAATGTAGGTGGATCTAGAAAAAAGTGTAGACACATTTATGAAGATGTTGGATCAGAGGTTTGTCCAGATTGTGGACGGTATACACATGAAACCGACTGGAACTTTCAGCATCAGTTACATAGAGAGTGGATATCATCAGGTAAGGCAGAGTCACAGGGGTGGACATCTATATGACAGAATCACAAAAAATTTCAGAAACTGACAATATGGGCAGAGAAAAGTTCTGGGAAGATTTGGGCAGACCAGAAAATGATGGTCTAGCACTAAAACTTTTCAAAGATGAATGCTGTAGTAACTGTTCTTGTAAAAATTAAAAACCTGTCGTATAATTGCCTCAAGGGGGTCATATATGACACTAAAATCTATTTACGATATCGCATTAGATTCTGCTGACGGGCAGTCTAACTTTCTTGAACAATTTAGAGGCAAAGCAACTTTAATTGTAAACACAACTGTTGGATGCGGAAACGCAAATCAAATGGAAGTTTTACAATGGCTACAAGATAAGTACGGTGGAGAGCACTTCCAAGTAGTTGCTATCCCAACCAATGATTACTGTGGTCCAGGAATTACACATGGCAAATGGTCAGAAGGTATTACTTGCGGAGCAGACTCTGCAAACTATGGCAAAGATGTTTATGGAACAACATTCCAATTTTCACAAATGGTTTCTTCGATTCCAGGTGAGGGAGTTAGCCAACAACTAGGAGTTGAGCCAGGACACAATGGACTAGGACAACCTTTTGGTGAGCCACACGAACTATATTTACAGATTAGAGCACATCAAAATACAGCAAAGACTAAATTAATAAATGCTGGTTTTAATTATGACGAAATGTATAAAGATAAGTACCACTCATACTGGTTAAATCTCGGTTTCTATAATGGAGAATGGATGGGCGGTAACTTTGAAAAGTATCTAGTAGACAAAGACGGATACGTTGACAAGCATTTCCAATGCACAGTTCTAAACTGGGATTCTGAAGCAACTGTTAAAAAAATGGCAGAAGAGTCAGGAAAGAAGATTGGTATTGGTATGGGTCGTTCTAAGAAGATATTTGAAGAAGAATGGACCGTTGTTTGCCAAAACATTGAAGAATTAATTATGGGAAGACGATCAATAGTTAACCCAGTTAATGACAATCTTCTTGCTCCAAATGACGCATCTGAAATATCTAATACAATTTCATTTGCATAACATTTAAAACACTCTAGTAGTACTTACAAAAATGTATAGTATTTCTAGAGTGTTTTCTATTAAAAACTGGTATATAATGACACTATGTCAGAAAATCAAATAATTGTAAACTGTTGCGCTGAATGCACTTGCACAGATCCTCATAAATCAGCACCAGTAGGAGTAGTAGAAGAAACTCAGTATGTATCAGATGAAAGATACATAACTGAAAAACCAGTAACCTGTTGTGCTGAATGTACCTGTGAGACGCCTCATAGGTCAAAGCCTATAGATTAAAACTTAACTCCAGCCTCAACTAGTTTATTAATCATATTATCCATCATAAATGCAAGTGAAGGCTGACTTTGTTCAATTTGTGAATTAGCCTGTTCCTCACTCATACCATTTCTCAAGCATAGTTCTCTATTATCAGAATTAATGCTATCTAACATGATCTTTAGTACTTCTTCCTTATTCATATTTCACCACTTTCCTATTGGACATTTTGCTTGTTTTAAGGTTGACTTCAATTTCATGAAACAACCACACTTTTTACATTTTACCATACGACGATTGAACCATTCACAAGAATTGCATATTTCAAGGCGGTACTCAATTAACGCCCTATCACTTCTTGGCTGAGAAGGATCAAACAAATCAGTAAACCTAACATCGTCTCTCACCATTCCATTTTATCATAATAAGTAACCGAATACTCTCCACCATATATTTCAGCATATGAGAAAATATCACACATATATTTTTTCATGGTCGTCAAACCAATTTTATCCGAACTATATTTATATCCCTTAATAAGGGTTTCATGTGAAACATTTTCTTGGACAAATGCATCATTAAGGGTTTGTATATAACGTTCTTTGCCATATCTCTTGGATGTAAAGGATTGATTTGGGTATACCGCTCGAAATGTGTCATCCGCATATTTGGCAATATCTGAGTTACGAATGACATAATCCACAGAAGGACATTTCATCCTATCAGACCATGTTCGCATGTTATCGCTGTAATTTTCCATATTCTTTAGAGTTGAATCAGCGTATGCCATGCGTATCATTTCTGTCGCCGATGTTTCATCCTCCGTTGCGAACGCAATCAAATATGCCGTTGCGAATGGAAATTTGTCGCTGTACTTAGTTATACCGAAATGAATATTGGGGTTAAAACTTTTCGCCGACATATTATCATTTAATAAACGCATATGATTTCCAATAGAAACATAATCGGGGTGATTTATGTCGCAGTCAACGAACAAGCAATCCCTAGGACTAACATCGCTAGAAAGACATAGGATGTTCTTATCGTATGTGCCGACGACTTTAGACCCATTATAACGATTTAATAACTGCGCCGAAAGAAAACCATCCATATCTGGGGAAATTATTAAATTTTTAGAATACTCTAGCGTATTTAGTATTTCAGTTTTCATTTTGTTAAAACTCCGTGTTATAATTTTTCCATCATGTCAGTACAAGAATGGACAGGCTTAATTCTTACAGTTCTATCAATTGTAGCATTAGTTGCTGGTGGAATCAAGTGGCTCGTAAAACACTACTTTAATGATATTCGTGCCGAACTTAAGCCAAATGGTGGATCTAGTTTGAAAGATGCTGTTAATCGTTTAGAGAAAGATGTTGCAGTTCTTAAAGATCATATGATTCGTGAAGAAAAAGAACAGGATGATATGAGAAAGAAACTTGATAGAATGTACGAAATTCTCTTAGATTTTATGGCTAATAAATAGTCTATATATTATATATATTATATAAGTATTATCTTTTAGGGAAAGCCCCCCCTCCCCCCATAGATTTTTATACCGCAATCTGATGTTGAGAAGTGAGTATTATCTCTCAGTGCAAAGCCCCCACAAACCCTTATTAACACTATACCATAAAGATTTTTCTACTTAAAATCTATTTATACCAATTGTCCGTTTTGTACTATATGATATACTTTTAATTGCTTGCCCCAATGGTTCGTCTCTCATACCCACCAACCTTGGGGCGAGTCTATATTTCATGGTATAATCTTTCTATTATGGCAAATCTCTGTGCTCCTGAAAAATTTGGTGCTGATCCAGCAAATATACAATGGCGAGTCGTACGTGGAGATACTGCAACTTTAAGAGTGGAATTTTACGAAGATGATGAAGTTACTTACTACGATACTGAGGGATGGATTTATAGGGCAACTGCTTATGACCAATCTGGAGATGTATTAGACGCATTAGATTGCGAACCAGGAAATGGATATGTAGATATTACAGCCTATCCCTCAGTTACTAAAAATTGGGGTATACGATATGCAGCAAATGTTGCTGAGTTACCTTTTGATTTACAAGTAATTATTAACAATGAAATAGAAGATACAGTTTGGACTCCAGTTATTGGAACCATTTATGTTTTAGGTGATGTTACACCAGGAGGGACTTTATAATGGCAGTTATTAAAATTGTTCCAATGCCAGGCGCAGAAGGACAGCAAGGCAATCCAGGTGCAACAGGACCACAGGGGCCACAGGGAGAAACAGGTTTACAGGGACCAGCAGGTGCTGATGCGCTATGGAGTTATAACGGTGCATGGCAATCAAATGCTACATATGCTGAAGGCGATCTAGTAACACATGACGGACAACTTTATTATGCAACTGGAATTACAACTCTTGGAGTTACTCCTGACTTAGATTCTAACTTTGATTTAATTGCTGCAAAAGGTGCAGATGGAACTATTGGATTAGATGGTGCACAAGGAGAACAGGGGCCACAAGGCGAACAAGGTATTCAAGGTCCACAAGGATTACAAGGAGAACAGGGAATACAAGGTATTCAAGGTGAACAAGGTATACAGGGACCACAAGGAGAGCAGGGCATACAGGGTGAGCAAGGTCCTGCAGGAGCACAAGGAACATCTGTTTCATTAAAAGGTTCTGTTTTAGATGAGTCATTTTTGCCAACTTCTGAAAACAGCGTTGGCGATTCCTATATTAATCAAGACAATGGCGATCTTTATGTTTGGGACGGATCTATTTGGAATAATGTTGGTCAAATAGTTGGCCCACAAGGTCCACAAGGAATTCAGGGTGAACAAGGTATTCAGGGAGAGCAGGGTATACAAGGAGTTCAGGGTGAGCAGGGAATACAGGGAGAAATTGGTTTTCCAGGATTTCTATATGATTCAAGAAGAACATTAGAAAATCAATATACTATTGGAGAAATTGTTTATTATAATGGACAATACTGGCAATGCCAAAATAATAATGATGCAATAGTTCCTGGAACAGATCCAGCATATTGGCTTCCGTATTCATTTGTTGGTCCACAAGGCATTCAGGGTGAAACAGGCCCACAAGGATTACAAGGTATTCAAGGAGAAACTGGTCCACAAGGACCACAAGGAGAACCAGGAATATCTGGAACAACCGCAGTTGTGTCTCATGAAGTAAAGGCTGGAGAAGCACTAACTAAAGGTCAAGCGGTATATATAAGTTCTGCAGACGGAACTAATATGATTGTTTCTAAAGCATCAAATGTTTCAGAATCAACATCATCAAAAACTTTAGGTTTAATTTCAGTTGATCTTGCTAATAATGGAATTGGTTATGTTATCACAGAAGGATTGTTAACAAATATAGATACTTCATCAGCAGTTGCTGGAGATCCAGTATGGCTTGGAATAAATGGTAATTTAATTTATGGTTTAGCAAATAAGCCAGTTGCGCCAGCACACTTAGTTTTTATTGGTGTAGTTACTAGATCTAATGCAAATACTGGAGAAATATTTGTTCATATTCAAAATGGCTTTGAGTTAAACGAACTTCATACTGTATTGATTGAATCTAATGGCTCACTTACAGATAATGAAGTTCTTGCTTTTGATACCGCTTCAGGTTTGTGGAAAAATAAAACAAAGTCAGAAGCAGGAATTCCAACAGATTTAAACGGACTGTCTGATGTAACAATTACTGGAACACCAACAAATCAACAACTAATTGTTTACGATACAGTAACTGGACAATGGACAAACCAAGATCCAATTTCAGCAACAGGTATTGCTTATAAGTCAGGCTTTCCAGCATCAAAAACATCAACTGGAACAACTGGACAAATTGCTATTGATGGTGTAAATGGTGTTATGTATGTTTGCACATCAACTAATAACTGGCAGAAGGTTTCGTTGAACGGTGCAAACTTTACTAATGCTGGTGGATTTATTTAATATCGTGAGATAATGCTTCCATGCCTGTTTCTAAGTCCATGGACTTTCCCACAAGTAAAAAATCTTCTTATGCCGCACAAGTTGTAGAAACACAAACAGTAAACACAGATGTATTAATTAATTATGTGCCTGTCCCTGGCCCTATGGGACCACAAGGACCACAAGGCCTACCTGGACCTCAAGGACCTGCTGGAAAGGACGGCATTCAGGGTCCTAAAGGCGATAGGGGTACACCTGGTAAAGATGGTCTAAGTTCCCTATCTTCTTCTGGACAACAAGCAGGATGGGCATCATATTTTAATCTAAATAGAAAGCCTATAAATCTTGGAGTTAACTATGGAGATGATGGATGGGTAAGGGTTTGGGTAGATTCCAAGGGTAGCAATACAAACGAAAAATATTTACCAGAAAAATGTACTAGTCTTTGGAATGCAGAGCAAAGAATGCTTAATTTTCATGGCCTTAAGGTTGGATCACAGGTATTTGTAACCTATAACTTTGAACTAAGTACTGAATCTAATAATACAGAGATTTGGATGAGAACATTTTTCCCTAAATCTAGCACCGAAATTTCACAGTTTGTTGCATCATTAAAATACCAATATGTCTACAATATGTACGTCACGCAGCACTTTTTTATAGAAGATAATGTTATGTGGAATTCAGGAGCGGTGCCTCAAATTAGAACTGATTACGACTCTTCAGTAATTATGAATTCTATATACGTCTCTGTGATATAATTTACCAGGAGGAACTATGGCATTTCCAGGAACATATAATATTAATTACTATAAGGGTGACACCTACGAGTTTAGAATTTACCCGAAAACAGCAGATGGAGAGCCATTTCCATTATCTCCATTTGTTTATGATGATGACAACGATGAGACAACTTTAGATTTTGATAGTTCAAAATTTTATTTTGCTGAAACTAGAGGTGGCAGTAGCGCACCAGGATATCACCAATGCTATGCAAAGATTGAAACTAATGGTCTTTATGTAAGTTGTGCTATTAGACCAGAAGATGCAGCGTATCTAGATCCAACAAAAACATATGTCTATGACGTTCAGGTAAGCAAGCCTGCTGGCGGAGGAGACTATCCAATGGTTATTACATTAATGACGGGGACAATAACTGTAACAGATCAAGTTACAAGTTATACACCATAGGATAAAATGGCAGACGTATTAATATCTACAGATGACCTAGTAGTGCTTGGTGGTCCAGAAACTATAAACTTAGAAGTAGACTTTGGCCCAAAGGGTGATCGTGGAAGTTTATTTTTTGTAGGTAACGGAAAACCAGATTTAATTGATATTGGACAAACTCCAAATGTTTTTGATTTATATATAAACCTACTCACAACAGATGATGAATACTTAATGATTTATCAATATGTAGAAGTTTTAGGAACTTTACAGTGGCAGACACTTACTAAATTAATTCCAAATACATATGTTACTAATCAGAGTATTGATTTCGATACCGCAAATTATTGCCATATTCCAATAGCGTCAATAGTTGACCCAGCATATGTTGGTAACACTAATGCATCTAACTTTAGCATTCAGGCAACATTTGCAACATCTGCTGGCTATCCAATTGTTTCATCAATAAAAACAGAGATCGTAACATTAAGCAATATTGAAAACTTAAAAATAACATTTTATGCTAAGGAATTTGATGGTACCAACTGGGTCGATATATCTGGATCTAGAACGGCCAACCTTCACATTTCGGTGGTATAATCAAAGGGGTGATTTAAGTGGCAGCAGAAGACATTGGTGGTCTATATAATACAAAACAGCCAGGATACGACGACACGGCTGATATTCAGGCAGCCCTAAAGGCATTTCTTTACGGTAGTTATACATATGATACAACTAGTACAGATCCTACACAACTGCCAAATCCATCACTTGCATATCATTTACAACAATTAAAGAATAGAATTCAAGCACAAGAAGACTTAGGAATTGGATCTGATTATTTACCACTTTCTGATATTGAGTCAATAGTATCTCCAACAGATGGTTATATTGCTATGGTTTCAGATTCAACAGGAGCAACTGTACAAACTACATATGGAGTTGCTTTATATCAAAACGATGCCCCATCAACTAACTTAACAGATGGCGTTATCTGGGTAGACAAAGACTCAGAGAATAAAGATATTTATGTTTACGATTCATCCTCATTTGTTAAAGTTGGAACTTATACAGATGCAAAGGGAGATTTAATAGTAGGCAGTTCTGTAGGACAAACTGGAACCCTTCCTGTTGGCAGCAACGGAAAAGTTTTAACTGCCGACTCAACTTCTCCACTAGGAGTTACTTGGTCAACATTAAATTACGAAACAGATAAAAATGTTTCTTTCTTAAAATTAAATACGTACCCTAATACAGCAACTAATGGTGTAACAGACGGAAACCCTTTAAAGACTTCAGACGGAAGTACAGATATAGAAGTTTCTATTTTAAAAAGTGTTGGATCAAATGCAGTAAAAGTAGATTTTTGTGGAATATTAAAGCCAACAACAAACACTAACTCTGAATGTTTTGTAGCACTCCAAAGAAAAATAAACACTGGAACATATTCAACAGTTGCTATAGGTCTTATAGATGGAAATCAAAGTCAGCATTCTACAATTGGAACAGTATCAAGTCTTTCTTGGATTGACGAACATGGAGCAACAACAGGAGATTCTGTTTCATACAGACTAATAAACTTTGCTCCAACTGGATATTCTGCAAATACAATCACTCAAGAGTTTGGATATAGTGCAGACTTTTTTATGGTAGGTGAAATTTAATAATGACACATATTAGTTCAAATAGCAAAGTCGCATACATGTATGATGCTGCATCTGAAACTTGGTATGCAATTGCTGGTGTAGCAAATACTAACGTACCGTATGAATGGACACAAACACACATACACGGATCTATAGTTACATTTAATGATGTAATTCGTGCTAAGGCTGGAGTTAACAGATTTACAAATCCTAATGCTAGAGACTCTATTATTACTTCTCCAGTCAAGGGCACTGTTTGTTTTGTTGAACAAACAAATGGTGGCACTGATATAAATCAAGTTCAAATTTATAATGGCACATCATGGGTGGGAATGTTAGATACTACTACTCTTAGCACAAAAACAGCAGACTATACATTATCGCTTTCAGATGCAGGGCAGACAATCTTAATTGACTCAACAATTGATAGAACTGTTACTATTCCAACAAATGCTTCTGTCCCATTCGCTATTGGACAAAGACTTGATGTTATAAGAATGAATACTGGCAATGTAACTATTGGCGGTACACCAACAATCCTTAGTAAAAATTCTAACAAGAAAATTGCTGCAAGGTATTCTGGAGCAACTCTTATCAAAACTGATACAGATACCTGGGTACTTATTGGCGATTTGACGGCGTAGGTGATCCAATGCTTGGCTTCATTGGTAGATGGGCAGCATCAAAGGGTATGGGAAGAATCCCAGATCTTCAAGGGCTATCAAGAGCAAATGCAAGAAATGCAATTATAGTTGCTGGATTTAATTTAGGAACTGAAACTCCAAGAGGAAATGATCAAGGAGCAACATCATCCAATGATGGAACTGCTATAGGAAGACCTGATACTAATCAATTATTAGATTACGAAGAAGTTATAGATTTTGAATATTATCAATATACACCTGTACCAACCCCTACACCAGCACCTACACCTGCACCTACTCCAGCGCCTACTCCAGCGCCTACTCCAGCACCTACACCAGCACCTACACCTGCACCTACACCTGCACCTACTCCAGCGCCTACTCCAGCACCTACACCTGCACCTACACCTGCACCTACTCCTACACCTACGCCAACACCAATTTGTAATGGTGCTCCAGAATCATATACAGCAATATTTCCAACATGTAATGGTGAAGATACATACGAAGGAATTTTTCAAGGAACAAGAAAACTTTGTTCTGATGGAAGTTATGAAATTATAACTGAGGCAGCGCCAGGAACTGGAACATTTATAGGATTTGGTAACTGTATAGCAACTAACGTAAGTGCTTGCGGTGGATCAGGTGGAGCAGGAAGTCCTTGTGGAACTACCCCAACCCCTACACCTGCACCTACACCTGCACCTACACCTGCACCTACACCTGCACCTACACCTGCACCTACACCTGCACCTACACCTACGCCAACGCCAACTCCATGTACAGGATGCGGAACTATTTACGGATACGAAGCAGGATCATATGAAGAATATAGATGTGATGGATTTGACTACCAGCAAAAATTCTGGATACAAGATCTAGATAGTTGTGGACAATTATGTGGAACTAGGGTTGATTACTGGGTAACAATTGAACAAAATTCTGCTTCTTGCGGATATGTAACTCCTACACCTACACCAGCACCTACACCTGCACCTACACCTGCACCTACACCTGCACCTACACCAGCACCTACACCAGCACCTACACCAGCACCTACACCAGCACCTCTCCCAGCGCCAGTAAACTGTACACCAGTATATTCATATAGCGAATATCGTGCATCTTGTGGTACTGTAGTTGCAATTTATGTAAACCCATGTACTGGAGCAGAATCATTTACTTGTCCACCTACACCAGCACCTACACCAGCACCTACACCAGCACCTACACCAGCACCTACACCAGCACCTACACCAGCACCTACACCAGCACCTTCACCAGCACCTACACCCGCACCCACATCAGCACC
>Ga0222714_10000083_pt1 | contig 114094 bp, 145 predicted proteins | sample C33_3DmetaG_FD_165048 | JGI IMG/M metagenome (GOLD analysis project Ga0222714, IMG submission 165048) | Estuarine water microbial communities from San Francisco Bay, California, United States - C33_3D | ecosystem: Environmental > Aquatic > Marine > Unclassified | place: USA: California...
GATCATCTCCTACATCCAACGTCGACACGGATGGGATATGGAGATTCTGGCCGATCGACGCGAAGTCGAAGAAATGCTTTTCAAACGGTTCAGCCGGTACGACGAAGAAATGTGGGAAAAAGTCCTCAACACGGATGCTATTTCCGACCTACACCATGAGGTGTACAAACTGTCCCAAACCTACATCGGTTATGCGATAGATGAAGTCTTGTCAGAGGAGGATGTTGATGGCGAAGAAGACGGGAATCACCCAGAGTTTGATTAGTCTTCCGAATCCAAAGAATCCAGAGGGTCGCCCTCAATAATCTGAAGTTTCGCCGTAAACTCGTTGTTTTCGGGGTTATCAACGGAAAGAATCTGAAGACCGAGAGCCTCAATCATCAGGTCTGCCACCTCACCCATATCTTCCTCAAATACCGCAACTTCCTCATCGGTTGTCTCGTCGTCAACCGCCAGGGAAACCATGATTTCGGTCAAAACTTCGTGGATTAGCAAACGTGCTTCTGCCGGGGTTTTTGTAGCCATGCTTGTGATTCTAACCAGGGTTGGGTAGTATGACCGTAAGTCCGTTCCGATTGGCGGGACGGCAAAACACACTAGGAGGATCCGAAGTGTCAGCATCACCGGTAACCCTGGTCGGCAACATAACAGCCGACCCGAAGTTGGAGTTCCTTGCAAATGGAAGTGCCAAACTTTCATTCAGCATCGCCTGCAACCATTATTGGACAGACCAAAGCGGCGAAAAGCAGGAGAAGACGTCGTTCTTCAACATCGTCGCATGGCGCACCCTCGCAGAAGACGGCGGTAACACGCTGGCCAAGGGAAGCAAAGTTGTTGTGACTGGTCGTCTGGAACAGCGTTCGTATGAGGATAAGGAAGGCAACAAGAAGTCGATCATCGAGGTTGTCGCGGACAACATCGGTTTGTCGGTTTACGGTGTCGAGTCGTACCAGAAGAAGGAACGTTCCCAGGGAGTCCCGTCTTCCGCCACTCCGCGCGCAAAGACCGCAACCCGTCCGAGTGTTCCGATGAAGAAGGTTCCCGCCCAGCAGACGTTGGCTGAAGAGGAAGAGCCGTTCTGATGTCGTTCATGCTGGATTATGGCGACGACCAGCCTGAGGAAAACGACGACTGGTTTAGTGAAGCAAAGCAGAGGTGGGCTGTTGTTGCCATCTTTGTGGTGGCAATCGTTATTGTTCTTCGCTTCGTCTGACCAACAGGTGAAAGGAGAAAGCCCCCCGATAAACGCATCCCGTGAGATGCTTCGGGGGACTTCTTCTTATTTGATTACTTGAACTTGCATCGGTTGTGATGCAATCTTGTCTCGCAACTGTGCGAGTTCTGCGTTCATCGCAGGTTTGTTGTTCATTGAGTGTGCGTAGTTTGCGAACTCCGGTTCAAAGAACATTTCGTGCAAGTCAAGGTGATCGCCTTCTTCGTCGGTTGCACCGCAGATTACGATGTCGCCAACGAGGAGTTGGTTGAAGATTGCGCTCACGCACGCATTGGGGTCTAACTTGTCAATGAGTCCTGTGTCGTGTACGTATGCGGAGATGTTCATGTCTGGTTGACGGACAACATCGAACCATCCACCAACGACTTCCCAGATTTTTTCACCCGCCTTGTCGCCAAGTTCAATGGGTTCTGTTTTGCCGTTTGCCCTGACAACGATTGCTTTGCTCATGTTTGCTCCTAGTTGATAAGTAGGTTTATTGTTCTGATTATCTGGAAGATGATTGCGATTATGGATACCGCAAGCATCGTGTAGAAGATTTTACGCATTGGGTGTAACAGACTTAGAGAACTCAACGTCAAGGTTGAGTTGCCCGTCGGGTGCGTAGAACTCTTGGTATCCACGCTTCACTTTGGGGTTGCGTAGTGCCACGAAGTTCACCCGAAGGTTCATGGGTAGGGTTGCGACCCAATCGCATGCTTCTTTGCCGTTCATGAACGGCCCGTACAACTTGTCTCCGTGCATGCCTGGTTGCGGAACTCGTGCGATGAGAACAGTATTTGGGTACTGTGCTTCCATTTGTGCACGGAACTCGTCGAAGGTTGGTTGGTTTTCAGACATCGTAAATCAAAATGCTTTCTTGACCCATCCCGTCTCTACCGAGGACGTTTACCTCGGTTTCGCCGATGTGCCATGTTGCTCGTGTGTGATGGTGACCACATACTACGACATCCGGTTGAACTTTGTCAACGATTTCGCTGACTAGTGCGCGTTGTGAGACGCTTACTGGGATGTCGTCTTTGTATGAGATTTCTTTGCCGAGTGGTGCCTCGTGGGTGACGAGGATGTCTACATGCTGGTCGGTGAGAAGGTCAACATGGTATGGGTTGATTAGTTCACCTCTCCACCATGACATGCCTTCTTCTCGTTGTTTCCAGTCAACGCTGTACGCACCGCCGTATCCCATGAAGGTTGTGTCGCCGATCTTGAAACGACATCCACGAGGTATCCATCGCACCCACTTATTGGGGGTGTCAATCGGTTCGTTGTCTCCGTGTTCTTCTTTGAGTTCGTGGAGAATGTCGTGGTTTTCATGGTTGCCGTCTACCCACAGGATGTGGATGTTGTGCTGTTCTGCCATGCGTGCGACGTTGTTTACGAACTTGCGTCCACGAGGAAGGTGTACCCAGTATCCGAAGTCACCACACGCAATGATGTGTGTGCAGTCAGACTTGTGTGCGGTTTCAATGACCCATTGTGCGTGGTCAATGTCTCCGTGTATGTCTCCTGCGAAGAGAACTCGTTGGTTCTCTTGTATTGGGTTGTGTAGTTTCTTCATAGGTATCATTTTATCGGCTCCACAGATAAATGTCAACCTATCCCCAAAGAGTGTAAGGGGAGCCTAACTACCCGCCAGAGCAAGCAAATACGGCTAATCTTGACACATGGCAACAAATCTCACAGACAAAATCATCGCCACCCAAATACCCGAAGAAATCATTGCCCTCATCGTCGCCGTCGGATCAGACAAAACAATCGACAAAAACAACCAGGAAGTCAAAGAACTCCTGCCACATCCGGCAGTCGTACGTGCAGTAATGGCAGAAGCGGGACTCGCAGCAGCATCACCGGCACAAGACCTCGACCAGGCTGACGCGTGGATCCGGGAACAACGCGACTGGCAAACACGTGCAATGCTCGTGCAAGCCCAACTCCAAGAACAGTTCCCCTTCACCAAAGAACAAGCAACAAAAGGAAACCTTCCCGTTTGGGCAGTAGAACCGTGGGCAACCAAACTCCTTTACCAATGGGCAGACGGACTGCAAGAAGCAGTACTTCAAGCCGAAACATTCCTCCTCAACAAATAAGGCGACAAACATGAGTGACTTCCCGGAAGACAACATCGAAGCAGCAATGGATCGAGTAGCAGAATCAATAGTCCCGACTCGATCGAAAAACACCGGCACGGCAAAAGGCGAAACGGCCCAAAGCCAAATCCTGATACGTGCATCTTCAGAGGATCACGAGTTAATCAAGAAAGCCGCAGCCTTCCTCGGAATCTCAATGTCGGAGTTCGTCCGAAAGACAGCAGTTGAGAAATCCCGTGAACTTATTGAGTGCCAACACCCTCGGTCACACAGAAAGTCATACCCGTGGAGCGAAGTCTGCCTCAAGTGCGGTCAACGACTCAGGGACGGCGACGGTCATACATACATGACAGCCAAAACAAAAAAGAAGTGAAGAAGCAGAGAAAACCACTAAAAAGAACACCCCTCAAACGGTCGAGCAAACGGATCAACCAACGTTCAGCGAAACGCGAGAAACTGTACGAATCCCGGAGGCCGTTCGTGGCGGGACTTCTGGCGGAGTTCCCCTGGTGTCAAGCCTGCCCGGTGTTTGCCGGACACGACGGAAAAATCACATTCGTTCGACGCAAAGCAGTTGACGTACACGAGTTGATTCGCAGGTCTCAAGGGGGAAGCATCTTGGACAGGGAGAACTGCATCACCGTATGCCGTCCTTGCCACAGGCGCATCGGAGAGCACCCACAGTTGGCTGTTGACCTCGGTTTGGCGAAACGGTCGTGGGACAAATGAACACGATGGGGTTGGACTTATCCCTCACATCTACAGGTGTGTCTATCGGAGGGGTCACTCAAAGTATCCAATCGGATACCCGTGGCGTTCACCGGCTGCAGCACATCAGAAATCGAATAATCGAACTTGTTGTCGAACATCAGATCACATTGGCCGCTGTCGAAGGTTACTCTTATGCGTCCCGCCACTCGCAAGCACATTCGCTTGGCGAACTCGGCGGCGTCATCCGGCTGGCCCTGTTCGAGAACGACGTAACATTCATCGTCATTCCCCCTACATCCAGAGCGAAGTTCGCTACAGGTAAAGGAAACGCAGGCAAACCCGAGGTGTTGTCAGCGATTTCCGCTAAAACAGGCATCGTTTGGGCTGGTGGCGACGGGTCGGACAGATGCGACGCCTGGGTTATGGAGCAAATGCTTCTTGTAAAACTGGGGCAAAGCAGTTACGATTGGTCGAAAGAGCAACTCGATGCTCTCGACAAGGTGGACTGGACGGGACTCACAGATGGCTAGATTGCAACCAATCTCACAAATCGAAATTGAATCAGAAATAATGCGACTTATGGGGATGCTCGAAGAGGAAACCGAAGCATTCGAAACGTTGGCTACAGACTGCGCCAAAAAGGAGGCGTTGATGAAGGCGAACTGGGCTAAGGAATACCTGTCTGCGAAGGGCTCCATCAAGGAACGGGAAGCGTGGGCTGACTACAAACTGTCAGACGAAGCCTACGCATACAAGATTGCCGAAGCACTCGTCAAAGCCAAACGAGAAAAGTTGCTTTCCGTCCGCACATCACTTGACGCACTCCGGACATTGAACGCGAACGTACGTGTGCAGGTGAACCCGTGAGCAACATCCACGAATCAATCCGGCATCTGGCCACCCCTATCGACAAGTTAGTCCCGCTTCCCGGCAATCCCCGGAAGGGCGCAGTCGAAGCAATCATGGCTTCGTACCGGGAGTTCGGCCAAGTGAAACCTGTCGTAGTGAAAGCGAACGATGATGGCACCTCAACGGTTATTGCTGGCAACCATCAAGTTGAAGCGTGCAGACGGCTCGGCTGGACAGAGGTGGCGGTCGTACAGTTCGCTGGTAGCGACGTGGACGCAATCGCATTCGCTCTCGCAGACAACAGGACAACAGAACTCGGCACAACAGACAACACTCTTCTCTTTGAAATGATTGACATGGCTGAAGAGCACATGGAACTGTTTGAATCACTCGGCTGGGACGACTTTGAGTTCGCCTCCATGGAAGACAACTACACATCCACAGACGACGGCACATACACCCCGCCTGTGATGCAGACAATAGACACAGCACCTGTCGCACCACAACCATCACCCGTAGTCACCCGTGACGCTGACGGCGAAACCACCCTCTCAGCACCTGAATCAGTTGACACAAACACAGCAGTCACACAAGGCGCACCTGCAGTAGTCAACAACCCCTCAAAAGCGGTAGTCCAATACACGCTTGTATTTGACTCAGCAGAGCAGCAACGCAAATGGTATGACTTCATACGCTGGCTGAAAGCAGACGCAGGCTATGACGGCAACACCACCGCTGAACGGCTACTCAACTTCCTAGACAGTCACGCAAACTATTGACATCCGTACACCCCCAAAGTAATATGAGGGTATGGCAAACAACGACTACTACTGGTCAGGCGCATTCGACTGCAAAGACTGCGGAATCCACACAGGCGAAGCACACGAGTACTACATGGTCAACAACGACCTATGGAAACAACACGGCACAGAACAAGGAATGCTATGCATCGGATGTCTAGAAAACCGGATGCAACGACAACTCACAGCAGACGACTTCACAGACTGCGCACTCAACAACGGAATCTACGGTCAATCACCACGACTACAACAACGACTAGGGCACCCATAAACCACCCGTAAGCCTCAAAACGAGGCAACACAACAATCAACTAATCGTTCTCAGGGAAAACCTGCACAGGTGCAACCTTACAAAAAGTCACATACGAATCAAGAATCGCCTTCACCAAACCACCAATCCTCTCACCAGACTCAACAACAGTCTCACTAGGGTCAAAGAACACAGGATGACCAACATCATCCAACTTATACTGCACAACCTTCACCCGTGACTCACCCGACCACGACATCGTAAACACACACAACGCCTCAACAACATCAGTAAACGGATTAGACGCAAACTCCCTCGCCAAATCCCCACGCACATACTCACCAACACCATCAACAGGACGCTCACGAAAATACACGTCAGTCACAAACGACAACGAATCAAACCTCTTCACCCCAGACCGATACGCCAAACGCAACGCCTCAGGAAGATTCTCAACAGGATTACCATCCAAACCAGACTGCAAACCAACCATCTCATCACCATGCTCAAACACAAGAAACGACTTCAAATCAGACGAAACAGAATCCTTACAAGACTCCAACTTCATCGCCTTCGCCACACCACAAACACGCTCAACAGTCACATCAATATCCATAAAAACAGTCTACAAAAAGAAACCTAACCTGTCAACCCCCACCACCACAAACACCCCCCCCACCCAACCAAAACCAGAAACCATCGACAACAAGCAGCGACAACAAGCAGCGAAATAAACGGGACTGCAACCCCTGGAACCGGAGATCAGGCCGTGGGCGGTACTGCGCTATTTTTTGGGGGTGTTGGTTTTGTTTTAGTTTTTCTGTTTGGGGTGGTGAGTTTGTCTGCTTGTTTGATTGCTGTGTCGAGGATTTTTTGGGCTTGTTCTAGTTGTTTGATTTCTTTGGTGAGTTGGGTGATTTCTTTGTCTAGTTGTTTGATTTCTTTTGTGATTTGGGTGATGTCGGTGTTTGTTGTCATGGGTTGATGCTAGTTGGTGTTTTGTTGTTTTGGGTGGTTTGGGGTGGGTGTTTTTTGTGGGTGTGTTGTGTTTGGTTTAGTTTATCTAGGTGGGGAGGGGTGAGTGATTGCCCGCCGTTTTAAAAATTTTTTTTGGGGTCTTGTTGTCGGTACGCTTTTGGTTATGCCGTTTAAGGATGTTGCGCGTAGGCGGGAGTGGGAGCGGGATAGGGCATGGAAGCGTCGAACGCAGGCTCGTCGTGATTATGAGCGGGAGAGGCGTAATAGGAAGCGTGTGGAGGTGTACATGTTGTTGCCTGAGCCTGAGCGTTCAAGAAGGTTGGAGGCGAATGCCCGTCGTCGTGCGTTGAATATGCGTTGGGGTGGGCGAGATTGTTAGGGCTGGTTGAGTTGGTTTATGTGGATGAGGCGTGTGTTTTGGGGGTCGTAGTCTGAGGGGGTTCCTTGTTCCCATGCGTCGGTTTGTTTTATCCATCCGTAGATGGTGACTTCTCGGAATTCGGGTGGGGTGGGTTTTGCTACGAAGAGTACGAGGTTGGGGATGTTGTTTTGGTGTTGTCTGACGGCGGCGGTTTCTCGTGTTCTGAGGCGTCGGACTTCTATGTTGGCGCCTACGTCGGCGATGTGGCGGTATTTTTGGTGTTCGGTGTGGTGCCATACGTGTCCGGACCAGTAGCGGTTTGTGTGTTTGGCTACGGCTAGTTCGCAGATGGCGGCTGCTACTAGGGCGGTTCGGTTGTCTTCTTGGAGTTGTTTGTTGCCGTAGTGGGGTGCGTCGTGTTTTCCCCAGTTTGCGGTGTATCGGCGTATGCCTATGTTGCAGGCGTGTTCGTATTCCCAGGGTTCTAGTGTGATTGTGATCATTTGTGGCGTTTTTTGTGGGTTTGTGTTACTTGGTTGATGGCGTGGAGTCCTAGTAATGTGATTTTGTATTCGAAGATTTTTCCTTGTTGTTGGCGGTGTTCGGTGTGGGGTAGGGGTTTGCGGGTGAGGTAGCCGAGTTTGTGGAGTTTGGTGCACCAGTTGCTGATTTGTCTGCTGGTGTAGCGGTGTTCTTGGAATTTGCGGTAGTCGTTGATGGGGAACCATTCTTGGTTGGTCATTCTGGAGCGCATGGAGGCGTAGCAGAGGACGGTGTAGGTGCCTTTTCCGTAGGCGACGAAGGTGGAGGGGTGGGTTAGTGGGGTTTTGGGTTGTGTGTTTTTGGGTTGTGTCTTTTTTTTGCTTTTTTTTCGTGGTTTTGGTTTTAGGGTTTCGCTGAGGTTTATCATGTTGGTTTGAGTGTATTGCTTTGTGGTGGGTTTTGCTACTAGTGTGGCGGTTATGACTGATCATGTTTTTGAGAAATTTAATGGTGTTGTTGTTTGGGATGATGCGGCGCGTGTGGCGACTGCGGATATTTTTGGGTATGCGTCGGGGTTTAAGCGGTCTTCTGCGGTGATTGCTGATTTGCGTTCGTTTTTGGATGCTGCGATTGGGTTGGATTTTGATGCTGGTAATCGTACGTATGAGGCTCGTTATGGTTCGTGGCGTGAGGTTGGGGCTGTTGCGGTGTTGTTGGCGAAGAATCTTGGTGTGGTGTTGGATGTTGATGTTGTGTCTGGGACGTTGGTTCGTAAGCAACGTGATTATGGGCATGAGAATATTCGACGGTTTGGGTCGCAGGGTTTGTTTGTGCGGTTGCATGACAAGGTTGCCCGGTTGGAGAATTTGTTGTTGTCGGGTGCTGTTCCTGAGAATGAGTCGTTGCAGGATAATGTGATGGATGTGGTTGGGTATTGTGCGATTGGGTGTATGTGGGAGGCTCGGGTATTTTTGTTGCCTTTGGATAGGGCGGCGTAGTGTCGCATCATAAGAAGAAGGCGACGAATAAGCGGACTTTGGATAGGGTTCGTTTGGCTGGTACTCCGATTGTTCCGAAGGGTTTTAAGCCGTTTGTGTTGTCTGGTATGTCATCTGAGGATGATGTTGTGGAGTTTTTGCGTAAGGGGGTTGAGGCTGGTGATAAGGATGCCGAACTTCTTTTGGATTTATTGAAAGTGTTGACAGTTAATGATTTGATTGTTGAGGGTGTTATTCGTATACAGAAATAGGCCCTTGGTTCTGTTTAGTTTTTAGGGTTGGGGTGTGTGGGGTAAACTTGGTGGGTGGCTGATGAGATTGTTGATGATGCGTCGGTGAAGTATCCCGGCGAGTTTATTTTGGGTGTTGTGCGTAATTCTTTGCGTCGTCGTCGGAGACGGAAGCGTTTTTCGTTTAAGTCAACTGGTTTGGATGCGAATGCTTCTGTGCATGACTATTTTTATATCCAAAGCAATAGTCATAGTAAAAGCGCTTCTCCTTATACGAATGATGCGTTGCGTGAACGGTTGAAGAATCGAATCATGGCTGGTTCTGAGGGTGGTCGCCCTGGTCAGTGGTCTGCTCGTAAGGCTCAGTTGTTGGCTGTTCGTTATCGTGCTGCTGGTGGCGGGTATAAGAAGGGTAAGAAGCCGACGAAAGCGCAGAGGTCTTTGCGTAAGTGGACTCGTGAGAAGTGGCGTACTTCTGATGGGAAACCGGCTTTGAGGGATGGTCAGATGCGCCGTTATCTGCCTGATAAGGTTTGGGGTAAGTTGACGCCTGCCCAGAGGTCTGCCACGAACCGTAAGAAGATTCAGGGTGATGGGCAGGGTCGGCAGTTTGTCCCTAATACGGAAGTTGCACGAAAGAAGGGTAAGGCGTACCGCAGTCGGACACGCTGATGTTTAGTGGTAAATAAGAAATCCGCCCCACAACATGACATTCTTGAAATCAAGAGGGTTGGGGAATGGGGCAAACTTGAATATCACCACCGTTTGACTTGTGGTCATGTGGAGGTGCGTAAACGCCCGTCTAAGGCCCCTAGGATCGCTTGTGCGTGGTGTGTGGTGGCTTCCGAGAAGCAGAGGGAGTTGAAGGCTTTAACGATTGTTCAGCCTCCGGTTTTGGAGGAGGTGTGGGATTTTTATGATGATTCTGTCGTTGATGAGGTGATGGTCGCCGATTTGCGTTCTGGGGTGGCTAATGCTTTGGGTTGTCCACAGGAGAATGTGGAAGTTGTCGCAACTATTGACGACGACGGTAATTTGCGAGTTAATTACGTGTCGGTGTTTTTAGATTATTCGCAAGCAAAAAATATTGCTTCTAGCGGTGCCTCTGTTGTTGACATTTCTGGGGGCTGACCAGTAACCTGATTCCACACAAGGGGGTTCTGTGGAACAGTCAATTTATCGGGCTCTTAATTTTGATGTGAATCAAGCGGCCTGTCGTGGTTCTGACATCAATCTTTTTTATCCGAATACGGCATACAAGAACAGTCGTGGTGGTTCGCGGTTTTATCAAAATCAGGCTATTGCGATTTGTTCTGGTTGTTCAGTGAAAGATGAGTGTCTTGAATATTCTCTTCATTATGAACCGTGTGGTGTGTGGGGTGGGAAAACAGAAATTGAGCGTGACATCATCAGACGCCAGCGAGGTATTTCTTTGCCGGCTGATTGTTATCTTCCTGATTCGGTTAAGCGGGAACGCAGGCGTTATAGAATCCCCGTCATGAATCAGCGGGTTGAAGAGTGAGCGACATAGTCGCTTCGCAGACCGTTGAGTCTTTTCTTTCTCGATTGAATGGTGTTCGCCGTACTGGTACTGGTTGGCAGGCACGATGCCCTTGCCGTAACGATGACGATAATCCATCTCTGTCTATTGGTCAGGGCAAGGACGGTCGTGTTCTTGTTAACTGTCACCGTGGTAACGGGTGTGATGCTATTGAGATTTGTTCATCTTTGGGGATGAAGGTGACTGATTTGTATCCTCCGAGGCAAGAGGAACGAAAACTTACGCTTGTCGCAACATACGACTACCGTGACGAAACTGGTGCGATTGTTTTTCAGAAACAGCGTTTTGTTGACCAGTGGGGTAAGAAAACTTTTAAGCAGCGTCGTCCAGACCCTACGAATGCAAAGAAGTGGGTGTACAGCCTTGATGGTGTGGACAAGATTTTGTATCGGTTGCCTCAGGTTGCGCAGGCTAGGCGAGATGGTGAAGTTATTTGGTTGGTGGAGGGTGAGAAAGATGCGGACACGCTTGTTGGGCTCGGTTTGTGTGCGACGACTCCACCGAACGGTGCGGGTAAGTGGCTTGACATCCACACCAAAGCGCTTGAGGGCGCAAATGTGTTTATCATCGCCGACAACGATGAGGTTGGCAGGGAGCACGCTGTTGATGTCGGAAATGTTCTTGTCAAGAACGGATGCACTGTATCCACTTGGATACCTCCAAAGGGATTTAAAGATGTAACCGATTTGATTGAGGCTGGCAACACGATCGATGATTTGGTTGAGTTGAAAGATGCCGAGCCTGTTGAGTCAGCGTCAAAGGAAGTTGAGACAGAAGAGGTAAGTGATGTTGCGGTGGAGAACGCAACAACCAAGATGTCTTCTCTTGCTGAACAGATTGACAAGGTGTTGAATCGTGATGATTTGTCGGAGGACACCAGAATTTCTCGTGCCTCAATGTTGTTGTTGCAGTACAACAGGGAAGACGACTACGACAGAGGGAAACTTGTTAACTGGCAAGAGTTCCTCATGGAGGAAGTTGATGAGGGTTTTGATTGGGTTATCCCAAATCTGATTGAGCGTGGTGAGCGAATCATGGTTGTCGCCGCTGAGGGTGTCGGTAAAACGATGTTGGCTCGGCAGGTTGCGATTTGTAGTGCCGCTGGAATCAACCCGTTCACTATGTCAAGGATTAAGCCGATTAGAACTTTGACTATTGACCTTGAAAACCCGGAGCGGATTATTAGGCGAACATCCACTTCAATTATGGGTGCGGCTAAACGTTTCGGCTATGCGGATTCTATTGATGCACATATTTTGATTAAACCTGCTGGTGTTGACCTTCTTCGTGCGTCAGATAAGGCAATCATTGAGGAAGCGGTGGACAAGGTAAGACCAGACCTTTTGCTTATTGGTCCCGTGTATAAGGCTTTCATTGACCCTGGTGGCAGGACTTCTGAGGCTGTAGCCGTTGAGGTTGCGAAGTATTTTGACATGATTCGCGACTATTACAACTGTGCTCTTTGGCTTGAGCATCACGCCCCCTTGGGTTCTTCGATGGCTACCCGTGATTTGCGCCCGTTTGGTTCTGCGGTATGGTCACGCTGGCCAGAGTTTGGTATCGCTCTTCAGCCAGACCCAACATCAGTTGGTGAATATGTTTACGATGTTCGTCACTTCCGTGGGGCGAGAGACCAACGCCAGTTCCCCATCAAGATGAAGCGAGGTAAGGTCTTCCCGTTTGAGGTCATTGAATTCAATAAGATGTCTACATGACGGAAAAGGGTTTGACGCGCGAGTTTCTTGCGGAACGTGATGTCCGCATCTTCAAGATGCGTCAGGCTGGTGTGCCCATCACGGAGATTGCCCGAAGGTTTGGGGTTACATCAAATTCGGTTAACTCGTCAATTAAGAGGCAGTTGAACAAGTTGAGCCAAGAAGCGCTTCTTGCCTACCCTGAGGTGCTACAGATGGAATTGGAGCGTCTGGACGCGTTACAGCAGGCAATCTGGCCCCTTACGCAGCACCGCAAGGTGAAGATGGATGATGGCACCGAGGTTTCTGTTGAGCCAGACATCAAAGCGGTTTCAACTGTTTTGTCAATTATTGACAGGCGTGCAAAGTTGCTTGGTATGGAGCAAACCAGTGTCCACGTGAATATGGACGTTCGTGATTCCACTCAGAATATTCGTGCTGCGTTTGCGAATGCGCCGGGTGTTAAGGAAGTGGAAAAATTTGATCCAGAGTCAGAGGCTAAGAAGTTGCTTGCCGTGATGCGGGAGGCTGGGGTATTGCCAGAAAATGTTGTCAACGAGTTGTTGGGCAATATTCCTGCTTTGAGCGAGTCATATATTGAAGATGCGGAGGTCATTGAGGATGACGAATCATCTGACTCTGGCGATTCGGGCGCTTAATCTTTATCCTGTTTCAATTCATCAGACTCGTTATGGCGGTACTTACGAGGGTGATGATGCTCTTTGGTTCGCTGTTTCGGGAGATGTCCCCGAGGATGCTGTCGGTGACGATTGCGAGTGTTTGGATTTTTGGCTTTCTGACGATTCACTGCTCGTGGGTCGAGGCAGGACACCGAATGAAGCCCTTGTCAATCTGATTCAGCGAGTAAAAGGTTTCGCTGAACTTCCATAAATCAATTATAGATTATTGCCGTGTAGCAGATGGCACATATCATTTTGACCGATTGTGCAACGGTTCACTATCATTTATGTAATAATATTCGGATGCCTATTTTAGTACTTTTAATAACTGTTGGAATTGTTGCAGTATCACATGCTTTTCTGATGAAGTCTGTTAGCGAATACAGTGAGTACGGGTCAAACCCGACACAGGACTGGCGTAATTTCGAAGCCAGCAAGACTGGTTCCCGAGTTAACTTTTTTTAGTTACTTTCTACCCCAGTTATATGGGTGTTGGTTGAAAAAGACTTCTTCGCTGAAGTCGGTGGTGATAATCATGTGCTCATCAAATATCTGTTGCGATGTTGGCGGACATCTATCTACCACTAGCGTTCTGAGTAGCCACCTGTCGGTTCCGTCGTAGCGTGGTTGAAAAGACTTGCGACCATGGATAGTTTTCCGGTTGTCAAGAACTAGAACATCTGCGGTTTTTAGAGCAATCTGTTGAATATGATTCGGGATTTCTGTTTTTAGATTTATCAAAGCAACTTCTGCGTCATCATCAATCCCGCGCATCAGGAACTCATCAAAACACATTTCAAAACCATCTTCGGTTATTTTCAGAATTGGCATTGTGATGACCTGGTCCGGCTCTCCGTTCTGCCGGAAACTGTCATCAACTGATGTTATGTATGCATTCCGACATAGTTGACTGATTGTCCAATCGTCAAGACCAGCGACAATATCTTCAACGATTGCATATGTCGTAAACGCTTTTGAATCACCCCTCAGGCACATCAGCAAAAGATGTGATGGCTTGAACGGGTGAAATGCTGTTTCCGTGTGAAGTTGCAAATCTATTTTGGACGATGAAGATATTTGAGAAAACTCAGTCCTTGGATTCGGACAAATTGATTGAACCAATCGACCATTTTGTTCCTGTTTATACCCAGTCGGTATTCCGTAATGTCTGGAGAACTTAACAAGTAAATCGGTTGCCTGCTTTATCTCATCTAACTTTGTCAACGGGGTTATCGGGGTCGGCGGGATGTCACCTATTAGCGCACCCTCAATCAGAGTTACGGGATTCATCACCTCTCTCCGCGTGATTTACCTTTGCTTGGTTGCTTCTTGCCGACTGGACCATGCAAATCATGAGTACGGAGAGGGTGACCGAACGGCAAACGTGTTCGTTTGCGCCCAGCCTTCGTTCCGGGAACAATCTCAACTTCTTTTGTGATTGGGTTTATCCGTTCACGCTGTTGTGGGCCTCGTGAGAGCCCCTTTCCACGTTTCTTTCCCATTACCTATTGTCCCCGCTTCCGTGGAGAGTGTTTGCTTCTTGCCGCTTTGACAACTTGTCAATGTTGGTTCTCGCAACAGTCGCCATGTTGACTTTTAGTAATGTGCAGAGTTCTGATATATACCAAAGAACATCACCGATTTCAGCCTGAAGCATGAGGCTCTGTTCATCTGTCAGTTCCGAATTGTGGTCACGAATAAGTTTCTTAACCTTGCCAGCAACTTCACCAGCCTCAGAAACTAAACCGAGAGTTAGATACTCAAGAGCCTGCTCTTTGGGGTATACGGCTGTAAGTTTCGTCCTGAATTGGTAGTTTGCAAAATCCATGTCGTCCACTTCCATGATGTTTTCCTACTAAATGTCGTCCCTATAAAAAATTTCAAAACCAGTATCAATCAGACCAGATGCGAGGGATGAGAAATACGATTCCCGATCAATCGTTTCCTCGTCCAGCGGAACTGGGTCAAGTTTGAGCGATGCCTTTAATGTTGCAGGATATGTTAAATCACGGAACACATCAAGACCTGCATACCAAAGCGGGCTATTAAATGTCACCTTTCTGCCAAGTTCAATTTTGTAAGGCAGGGAAATAAATGTTGCGTCTTCTGATGAAATCTGAGTAAAAGAAATACATTCTTTTACAGGGGAGTCTGGTTCTGCAAAAAGTTCTGCGAGATTCTGGTCTTTCGTGTCTGAGGGGCTCATTGAGCAGTATGCCTCAGCAATAAACGTGAACTGATCCACGCCCCATCCACGCCTCATGATGCATGCAGCCTTTGTGAGAGCCTCAATCCGCTTGTCTCGTTCCATCTGGTGCGTTTCTCGTAACTGCATGATGCAGACAAGTTCGTCATTTTTCCAGCAGAAGAGGTTGATATTTAGGTCTTCGCCAATCCCCTCTTCTTTGATTGTCAATGATTTTGCGACTTTCGTGGATTCGACGGCAAGCGCCAATTTGTCAAACTCTGTGGCGTATTTACCTGTCTGCATACAGGAATACGGTACTCCATCTGCATGCCCACCAACGGGAAGGGGGTTGCATTTTGGTGGTATCTCTCTCAACTAGTGTCTTCACTATGGCATCAAAGAAAAAGACACCAACAAAGAGCAACAAAAAGAAGACAACAACCAAGAAGAAGGCTGCTCCCAAGAAGAGCCGCCCTGCCTCAACATCGACAGCCAAGGCTTCGGTCGCTAAGGCACAGGTTGAGGTCGCTGCTGCTGTCTCCAGTGTTGAGCCGGTCGCTAAGGAAGTGGCAGGGAATGTAGTCGTTTACGCAAACGATGTGAAGTCCAAGTCGCTCCGCCAGCGCGTCCTCGCCTGGTTCCGCAACGCACAGTAACTTTTCCTATCGCAGATAGGCAAGGTACATTTGCTGTTTTGTGCTACCCCGAAATGGGTTGCCGCACAACGGAAATATCTATTCTGTCGGCCAGTTGACGTAAAAGTTTTACGCCCTGTGCTGTCTCATGCATAGAGCACCAGTCCTCTAGCCCGCTATCAATCATTGCTTCAAGGTACTCAACACCAACTAAAAATTTGGCGATGTTCGCTTTAGGAACACCATACTTTTCGATATCGGTTTCTTCCTTGTTCAATAGTTTCTCTGATGCTCCGCAGGCAAGCAACAGTGCGCCGACAATATCTACAGACTTTGTGTATGGGTCATATGTCAGCGTTTTGGACATCCCGCGGTTCTGCAGGATGTCAGACGCCTGTCTGTATATGCCATGCACGCCCATGTCGTGTAAGCAGAAAAACATGATTAACGAATTGGGCAAGCCCCAGAAGCGCAAGCATCCATATCCAAATCGTCACCCGATGTGTTGCTGAGTTTGATGCTCATGTCAATCTTCTTTGACATTGCGTTGTATTCGTCCTCCGTTATTTCCTCATATGGGGGCAACGGGAAGTTGTGGTCGCTATGCAAAAGGAATGAAACTGACTTTACATTCTCGTCGTAGTTCTTGGACAACCATTCCTTGATGGAGTCAAGTTCGTCCTTCTTGTAATAAACAGTTACGGACACAGCATTGTCTGCCCATACCCTCTGCATTTTTGCGACCCACTCCAACTGTTCAATGGCGGTCATGTTCTTGGCAAGAATGGCGTTATCTGGCGACTTGCACGGGAACTCCACGACGTACTTGGTGTGATCTTCACGACCATCCAATCCGATATCCCACACCACTTTGTGCCCACGCTTGCGCAGCGAGTCAACTAGAGCGTCAGCGGCCCCAAAGCGCACTCGCCGAATGTAGAAAGGTGCAAATGCTGGGTGAATACCCGGTGTGACCCCTGGGAGAAGGGAAAGCGTTCCAGACGGCTGAACAGTGGTCAAACGAACAGACTTCGGCAAATTGTTTTTCGCTGAATACGTTTCGTCATATTCTTCAAGAGCCTTATACGCATTTGACAGCCACCCAATCTGCTGTTCAGTGCACTGGAGGATTCCAGTGATGCTCTGACCTAGGCGTGCATTCTTTCGAACGATGTTTGTCGTCTTTTCGTATGGGTATTCCAGTCTGGTGATTTGCTTCTGGAGCATGTAGAGCAAACGGGAAATTTCTCGTAGTTCTTTCTCCGAGCGAACATTCGGAAGGAATATGGTTGCGAGGTTGCATGATTCTCCGTCACCCAATGCAATCTCTGCACATGGGTTGAATCCCTCAACTGTGTTATCAGCCTTCGCTTCCCCAGTTCGCCCATACTTTCTTGCTAGACGGCGGTTGACAAGACCATAGGGCTCACCATTGCCCGTGTAGCCCTTCCAGAGTTCTGGTTGGATGTGCTCGTAGTAATCGGCATAAATGCTGTTGTTGCTGTTTGCTCGCCATGCTGGGATGTCGCCAGATGCCCAGTTTTTTGCTCGCAAAAACAGCACATCGTCCGGGTCTCCGATAGCGATTTGGGCAGAACGGCGAGACGACCCAGAAACAACAATTCGTCCAATGATGTTGCATATGTCAAGAACATCAATGGAACGCAACTTCTTGCCTTCACGGTTGTGGAACACCTTGGAAATGTCTTCAATGCCCTCCACTAGTGCGCCAGGTCCGCTTGCGGTTCCACCAAACGTCTTCAGTGGGGCACCAAACTCACGAATCAGAATCGTTGAGTACGAGAAAGACTTTCCCGTTTCAAAGAATGATTTCAGGACACTGTGTAGAAGTCGTCGCCACCCTTGGCGGGAGTCTGGGACGATGATGTCAGCATCGTTTGACCGCTCGTGTGTGATTCGTACACCTGGCTTCACTTTTGGAAGGTCGTGAATCTTCGATCGCTCAACGGAAAAACCAACACCTCCACCGAGCATCAAGTAATCGAAAAGAAGTTCAAAATCTTCAATTGATTCAATGTTTGTGAAATAGCAGTTGTTCAGCGATGAGGCGTTGAATTTTTTGATTAGTGGAGTTCCGAGTTGCCATAGTGCGCGACCAGAGAAAGAGCAACGCAGGTTGTAGACATGGTCAAAGATTGATTCCAAATCTTTTTGTGTCCATTGGACGCCGATGTCTACCGCACCGTTTACGCATCGTGAAACTGTTTCAATCCATGTTTCATTTCGATCAAGACCTTCAATTGGTCGAGAGTACGTGCGGAGGTAAACGATTTCTCCAAGCCCACTAAAACCCCACGGAGGTGTTACATGACGGTATTGTTCCAAAAATTCTGGGGTTAGTGATGCCTTGGACATTGATTGCGCCTTTTCTTTCGTAGATAGAATTAGATAAGAGGATAATTATACGCCAGCCCCCTCTTTCAGTAAATTGGACTTACTGATTAATTAGACCAAGTTCACGTGCTGTGGATAAAGGGATTGCTTGCCCTTTTCTGTACTTGAGAACTTTGATTGTTTGTCTGGGCGCAATTTGCTTTTCCTCGTAGATATTTTCTTCCACAACAAACATTTGGTCTTTGTCAAGCGACGGGAATACACCCACTCCGAAAATGCGTTCTGGTGGGATATGGTTTTCTGGAATGCAGTCACCAGTCGGGTGCCCACAAACTGGGCATGGTGAGCGATCTGCTCGAATTAGGCGGATATCTCCGTAGATGTACTCTTCTGACTCGCCCATTTCAAGATGTTACTACACAGCAAAAGGGCGGCACCTTTCGGTGCCGCCCAATCCGCCAGAAGGGGGTTTATTTGTTGGCGAATTTCTTGCTTTTCTTGAGGTTTTCGTACTCTTCCTCAAAAAGTTTCTTGAACTCGGCGCTGTACTTGTTCTCTAGTACGAACCATGCGCGACGCTTTGCTTCCATCCGGCGACGGACTTCTGCCTTGCGCTCTTCCTTACGGCGCTCTCGCTCTTCTGGGGATAGCGGTTTACGTCCTCGGCGTGTTCCGAGTTTCTTTCGCATTTCTTGATATGTAGTCATAGTTTGCTTTCTTGAGTGTTTTTATTTGGCCCTATCGGGTTAGTAAAATAATACGGTGTTAAAAATCTAATTGCAACCCCCAAAAACTCAGATTCTCTAATTACATCCCTGAAATTTGCCGTTCGGGGTGGGGTTGTGTATCGGTGAGCCACTGGTTAGAATAACACCATGAGTTATACACCATTAAAAACACTAGAAATGCCCACTGTACGTAGCCTCAAAGAATCAGCCATAATCTGCAAAGATTTTGATGCAGTTCTTACTGTAGGACCTTCTCCTGTTGAGGTGAAGAAATTCAATCACCCCAACCACAAGATTGTCTCTTTCGCAGATACGGCAAGCCCCCACTATCCGGATTCACCGAAACTGAGCCAAATTCTTGATGCGGTCACATGGGGGATTGGGCAAAGCAATCTTCTTGTCCACTGCCATGCGGGTATATCCCGCTCCACCGCAACAGCGTGGGGCATCGCTATCGGCAACGGGGTGCACCCAGAGCAAGCAATTAAGATGCTATGCGAAGCACACCCAAATGATTTGTCCCTATGGTCAAATAAGGGAGATAAGCGACCCTTTGCACCAAACCTTCTAATCGTGGAACACCTTCAAACTATTTTTGGGTTTAAAAACAACGAACTTAAAACCATTGTCCACAAGTATTCAAGTTGGTACTAAACATGAGCAAACTAAATGTTTTCTATAACAACGATTACACGGCTTCTCCTGAATCTTTTGAGACCACTCGAAAGTCAAAGTTTGTAGCCAAGAGGCTTGCCAAGCATCACGCAAATGATGTCAATGTCGTTGATCCTCGTCATTTTGTACATCAAAGCACAATTGATGAACTCATCACCGCAACACACACCAAACAGTATGTTGACGCACTGAAAACTGGAAAACCATTACACCTTGCAGCATCAAGCGGGTTTGAGTGGGGAGCATCAACATACGATTTTGCCCTTGCGCATGCGCATGGCGTCGTAGCATCAGTTGACTTAGTTATTGAGAACGGTGGTCGTGCTGGGACTCTTTCCTCGGGTCTTCACCATGCATCGCCGGAACATGGTTCTGGTTTTTGCACCGTGAACGGTCTTGCTGTCGGAGCGTTACGCGCCGTGCAACAAGGACGAAAAGTAATGATTCTTGACTTTGATGCACATTGCGGTGGCGGAACAATGAAGCATCTCAATCGAATGATTGAAAATGGACAAATCAATAGCGGAGACATCGTTCAGGTTGACCTGAGTGTTTCTGGATTTGATATGTACGAAACAAATACAGCCAACTACAGGCGTGTCGTTTCACTTCACTCAGACAGCAATATGGGTGACGATGGCGAAGAATCAATATCTGATTCTGGTGACGAATATATTGAGTGGATTACCGATGCTTTGGTGGCTGCTGAACTTCGTTACCAAGACGACATGATTGTTATCTATAATGCTGGAATTGACCCAATAAATGTTGTTGATTTCGGTGACCCAATGGGAGTTTTGGAGCGCAGAGAGGAACTGGTATCAAGTTGGATTGCCGATAAGCCATCAGTGTTCACACTGGCTGGTGGCTACAAGTGGAATGATTTTACGCTTGACGACATTGCGGATGGACATATCATTAACATCGCAATCTGGGCACGACACCTTGCACGGGTAAGCGCATGATTAAACACGGAACATATAACGCCTATACGAATGGTGGATGTAGGTGCGACAAGTGTCGGAAGGCTGCGTCTGACTACATGCGCCAGTATCGGTCAACTGCAAAAGGCAGAGAAACGCAACGGTACTACACTGTTTTAGGAAACAAAAAAGCACAACTAGCATCTCAGTGGGTACAAAAAAATAGACCAGATATTTGGGATGCTATAAGTAAAAAAGCGACAACAATCATTCAGGAAAAACAAGGTAAAGGTGGTTGACCAATGAAAAACTCCTACAATCCACAAGAGGAAATAAGTGATATTTCACAGCGCCTAACTGAACTTGCGGAGACCTACGAAAAACGAATCAAAGCGCTTGAGGAAATGGTCATCTCCATGGAAAAACTTCTCAAAGATATGGCGACAAAAAGTGCTTACTTTGAACGCGGTCAACACCGACTGGGCACTAAGATTGACAACATTGAAGGAACCATTGGGAAAACATTTCCCTCTATTGGAGATACGACGAAATGGACAAAACAGTAAACACTAAGCCAAAACTGTTAAGCCTCTTTTCTGGCGTTGGTGGGTTTGATCTTGGTTTAGAAAATGCTGGCATGGAAACCGTTTTCCAGTGCGAATGGGACAAGCACGCTGCGGATATCCTTCATGCACACTGGCGGGATGTTCCCAAATGGGGAGATATTTCAACCCTAACCGGGAAACACATTCTTGATTGTGCCCCAATCATAGATGTTGTTGCATGGGGGTCGCCATGCCAAGACCTTTCCGTGGCTGGCAAACGTGCGGGGTTGGGTGGCGAACGCTCAGGATTGTTCCACGAAGGTATTCGAATCATCAAAGAAATAAGGGAGTTGACAAATGGAAAATACCCAAGAATCTCTATTTGGGAAAACGTCGCCGGAGCCCTATCGTCCAGCAATGGTGCCGACTTCGGGCAAGTCCTCTACGAAATGGATGAAGCAGGGGCGTGTTTCTCGGAGTGGCGAATGTTGGATGCGCAATACTTCGGAGTCCCACAACGGCGTCGAAGAGTGTTCCTCGTCTCTGTCTTCGATTCTTCAATCGCCCAAAAGTGTCCAGACCCGTTACTACCTGTCAGCGAAGGCGTGCGCTGGGATTCTGCGGCGAGCCGACCGACGGGGGAAGACGCTACCCGAGCGACTGAGCAAAGCCTTGGAAGCGGTAGTGAAGTCGCAAACACCATCTCTGCCAGCCTCTACCACCACGGAACAGTAGTCAATCAAGATGCAAATAATGGGCATGTAGTTGTCAACGAACCGTATACGGTGACAAGTTTTGCCAAATACGAACAAGGTGTTGGAACATTGCGTTCCAATGGTGGCGATTTGGCTGGCGGGTCGGAAACCATACTCGTGGAAAATATTGTGTCCGACGAAAACCAAGAGCGTGTCCAAAAAGCAATCATCATGCGTCAGCGCGAAGGCAAACCCGGTGGTGGCAAGGGGCCGCTATTGTCCGTAGACAAATCGCTTACGCTGGCGGCTAATGCGAATGATCAAACATTGTTCGTAGAGGAACCGATGCTTATTGACGGTCGCCGTATTGATGATGTTCGTGTCTATGAACCTCCAGTGCAAACCTTGCAAGCACGCATGGGTACTGGTGGGAATAATGTTCCTGTCATAGGTTTTTCCCACACTCAAGGTTTGTCTGCACAACCATCCGAATCAGCGTGGCCAACCTTACGGACTCAGGGGGCAGGGATGGCGGTGGCTATCCCAATTCAGGATGGGCGAGATATGGAGAAACACCAAAATGGTATTGGAATCGGTGAAGAAGGCGCCCCTTCCTACACAATTGACCAGACTGGTGCGCAAGCAGTTGCGTATTCAATTCGCGAGGACGCAAAAGCCAATACATTCTCTGCAACGGAACTTGACAAAGCGAACGCCTTGGGTGCGCTAAGACCATCACCCCAATCACATCATGCCCAAATGTTCATTGTTGAAAACACTGGTGGCAACTCGGTTATTCAATACGACGGCTACAACCAAAAAGTAAACGAAGATGATGTGTCTGTGACAATCAGAATTGGTCGTGACTCATCTGACTGTATTGCCCAACCACAAGAAGTCGTTGGGACTCTTCGCAGTGGAGGAGATGGCGGTGTCCCTTCAAGCCGTGGCGAACATCTGGTCATTGACAATCAGGTTCAGGAAGAGCCACTTATGGCGGTGCGGAGGCTGACCCCGCTGGAATGCGAACGACTCATGGGATGGCCAGATGAATGGACCAGATGGAAGTCGGATGGCAGTGAGCAATCTGATACGCACCGATACAAGCAGTGCGGCAACGGTGTCGCTTCTCCGGTCGCCCAATGGATTGGCGAAACTATTGTTCGGATTATCGGCTCTGCCGACGAAAACTAGTTCTTTTTAAATTCGGCCCAGGTCTTATCTCCAACACCGAAATATTCTCTGGCGTAGCCAGATTCGATGATGTCTTTATTTAGACAAGCAGTTTTGGGGTCGTTGATATCTTCCGAAGAATAGATGCGAGCCAAAATTCGCCCGTATTTATCGTTTTTGTCGGGGATTGTGTTCACATACACCCATTTGTGATTAGTCAACCAATCCTTTGTGAAGGCTTTGGCTTTCAAACCTAGTTCTTTTTCAGCCAAATCTTTTGTTCGTGATTCGGGCGTGTTGACACCATAAAGACGAACGCGAATCTTGTGATGGATGTTGAATCCAAGGTCAACCATTAGGTCAACCGTATCGCCATCAACTACATGCAAAACTGTTGCGCCGTACCAAAACCGTTCGCTCATTAGGATTGTTCCTTAATCAAATTTTCTTTGATAATCCACAACTTGCAAATTGCGTCAGCCTCAATCTCACCTTCAACAATTTCGCAGCCTTTGCCACCCTCAAAGAATTCACAATTTGAGCAAATCATCCCCTCTGCTTTGAATGGTGACTTTGCCACATAATGTGCGCCATCTGAACCTGTTCCTTGATTCCATTTCCCAAACTTCTTTGAGATTGCTTCGTACATTTCATACATTGCCTTTTGACGAGGATTCAAGTCGGCGTTGTCTTCTTCGTCAGGCTTCGCAATTACTATGCGGGCATTCTGTAAAAGCGCTCGCATTAGTTCGTGGTTATGCATATCTCTATTATCCCATACAAAGCAAAACCCCCGCCTCAACCCCATGTTTCGGGGTCTTGGCGGGGGTTACGCTTCAAACGGCGTTAGCCGTTATCAGGCAGGTGCTCCGTCGAACGTGACAGCAACGAACGCCTCAGGGCGCTTGACGGCGAGCGCAAGGCGCTGCTCGGCAAGAACCACGATTGCGTTACGGACGAAGAAGTCCGCATGCTGTTCGCTGATTCGGATGGACGCTTGCTCGCGGTCGTACAACTGCGCGCCGGTTCCGAACGCACCGACGAGAGCGGTGCCCTCGGCGATGGCAGGAGTGTCCACGACGGGGATGCGCCACAAACGTGGCTGACCACCGAGTGCAACCGAGACAGCAACGAGGTACTGACCGTTGTTGTCCTTCGACAGTTCGATGTCTTCCCAGTCGTTCGGGTGCAAAACGACACCCGTCGGCTCGTAGTACGCAAGGAACGACAGCGTGGCAGCGCGACGAATCGCGTCAGCCTTGAGGTCGCCCACTGCGCCAGAAGACCAGTCGTAGGTCTGGATGCCCGATGTCTGAAGAACGCCAGTCAGGTTCTCGCCGGTGCCATCACCGTTGAGAATCTGCTCGTCTTCCTGCAGACGGAGACCGTACATCAACTCGTTGTCGATGATCGAGCGCAACTGCGGCTCGTCAGCAAGAACGTTGCGGTGTGCGGCTTCCCAGTGGGCGAGTGTGCGGACAGGAGCCTGCTCACCAACGAATGTGAAGCCAGACTGCGGCTTCGCTGCGAAGGTTGCCGGCGAACCACCACGCTCAGCAACTGCTGCGGCGTTGTTGGTGAAGCCCGTCATGCGGAAGTACTCGATCACTGCTGCAGTGGTCGTGCGGGTTGGGAACAGGTCACGAACGCGACGTGTGCGCATCGGCGGAACGACGATGGCGTCACGCTGAACCGAGCCGAAAGAACCAGGGGTGCCACTCGGCAGTGCCGAGTAGATGTCCTTGGTGCCCCAAGCGCCGGTCACATCGGCACGGTTGACCATGTAAGGCGAAGGCATGTTCGCGCCGTTACGACCCTGGTTCAGAGCCTTGAACTCGTCGGATGTTGTGAACATCTCGCCGAGGCTCTTGGCCTGATACGGAGCCGGAGCGGACTGCGAAGCGACGGCGGCTGCCTGAGCGACGGACTCAGCCGACGACTCCGAACCCCAGCGCTCTGCATCGCGCATTCCCTCAAGACCCTCAATGAGTCCCTTGATTTCGCGAATGTCCGACATGTTGCGGTCAAACGCACTCTTCTGTTCTGCGGAAACAACAACTGTTCCATCTTCGACCTTGAAAGAGTCGGCAATGGTCTTGTTGTCCGCCATCTTTGCGCGAAGTGCACCTTGCAGTTCGCGGAGACGACTGTCATCGAATGACATATTATTCCTCCTACGGAATAGTTTGGATGGGTGATTTGTATTTCTTGTCGCGACTTAGGTAAGCACCCAGTCCAGTAACGTTTAAATTACTGTACTAATGAGAATAACACTTTGGTAGTACTTTAAAATGCAACCCCCATAACGGGCAGTTGTATTTGATATCTTTACAGCCTTTTATACCGTTTAACTACTTGGGGGCAGCACGCAGATTTGTATTTGATACCAAACTCTCCATCATCAAAATTGCCATCTTTCTTGGCATTTTTGGGGTCTTTGGATGGATGATTTGCGGGAATAAGGTCAAAATCTTTCCGCGTTCCCTTCGGCATGGGGGCAGATGAACTCATTGCTTTCAGAAATGTTCCAACCCTTTTCATCGCCTCTTTTTCATCACCAACAGACAAACCACGTAGATAGACAGTCTTCAAATCACGAAGATTTGTTCTGAACAATGGGTTGTCAACATCGGCATTATGACGCCTAACACGGATAGCGAGAGCATTCACTGCCTCGCTGTCAATTGTCGGTATTTTTCGTTTCGGACGGTTTATTTCCTTCTTCTGAATAAAAGAATCCGCTAGTTCTTTCTTCCTCCCACGACGACGACCACGAGGCGAGTTATCGCCACGAATGTTCATCACACGGTTATAGTCGGATCCGTTTGAGCACGGCAACCAAACAATCTTGCCGTCGCGTGCCGTATATCTCCTGATTCCTATACATCCGAGGTTTCTTGAGCGGACACGAGCAGAATCGGGGTTGGTGAATACATCAGGGTCGGTTGATCGACTTACAAAGTTGACAAATCCTTTATGGTCAATGTCTGTTACGTCTTCATCTTTTCCTGCAACTGGTGCAGACATAAGACCGCCACCGTCAATAGTCTCAATCCCAATTACGCCACGCTGACCCAAATTTTCAAACTTGTCGGTTGCAACACATGGTGCGTAGTACCGTTCTCCGCCAAGGATAACTACACGTACTTTTGAGCATCCATTGCGCTTTGATGCAGCAAGAGCCATCCCTCTGTCTTTGTAATATTCTGAAGATTTTGATTCCATTCTCAGCGACCTGTGAACAATCTCGGCCTCTGAGACAAAACGGCTTTTTGCCCCCGCCTTCAGATATTCAGACTTACCTTTTCGGATAGCGACAAACTCGTCGTGAGACGCACAGGGCATCCACGACCCGTCAGCCTCGTGTGCACCACGGCATCCGAGTTGGCGGGCTACACGAAGAGCCTGTTCACGAGAGACTTTCGGTTTTTCACCTTTTGAAGAAAAGGAAACAGATTTCATTAATCTTCTATTTCTATATTTTCCATGGATGAACCCATGAACTCATCGTAAAGTTCATCAATCTTGTCTCTATTCTCTGGCTGGGAAAGGTACCACGCCATCATGTCTGACGCATTTTCATCGTCTGATTCATTTGCGAAGGCAACAGCAATCGTCAAAATACGTTGGCGAAGTTCCGGTGACTCCACATTGTCAAAAAATTCTGCGCGCATTGCAACAATGTCTTCATCTGAAAGTTTCATTATGCCCTGACCCTTCTGTTGCGACGCCTAACTGGTGTCAATGATGTCCTCAAAAGTCTACGGGGATCAGACTCAACTTTTTCTCTAGCGAATGTCAAAATACCGCCACCAATTGGTGCATTAGCAAGGAACCACCCTTTAACCTGAGCATCACGAACCTTATCTTTGCCGCTTCCCGAGACGGCAAAAATCATTTCTTGGTGTGAAACCCGTGGCTTGGTGAGCAATTTCCTCACTAGTGCATATTCTTGGTCGTTGCGAATAAGCCCACCGCCACCAAATTTCTCATAGAAACGAACTTCTTCAAGAAACGATTCAACCGGGAATGCTGATCTTGGCTTATAGCCAACTTTTGCCCAAACAAACTGACCATCCTGAGCGGCTGTAACTTTTGCTTTGGTTACGCCAATTGCTTGGAGACCCATGAAGGCATAGTTGTTGTAAATGGTTGCAATACCATTGTTTTTGTCGGCATCATTGGTGATGAAAAGTGTTCCGTTGTACACCTGCTTGTTGTTCAAAGTTATTGACCTTGACGATGAGCCGACTTTTCGAAGTATCCGACCGTTACTGTCAATTTCATTGAAATTAACCTCAACACTGAAACTTGAACCAGAGCCCCTAACAGAGGCAACGGCGTTGTAGAGTTTCCCGTTTTCTCCAACAATTTTGTCATGCTGATAGAGATTTTTGATATAAGCCTGCTGCTCGGAAGGTTGCAACATGCGGAATGCTTCAGGCGTCATGTCCTTCCACGGCAGGTCGCCATCGCCATGTCGTTGTCTTAGGTATTCACCGATTTTTTTCTTGCGTCGCACAATTCCATCACCAATAACATTTTTGATGTTGTCCGCCACACCCTGCCCGAGTTTCGCTGCTTTTTCATCAAGTTTGAAATCTGGTCGTTGCTGAGCAAAACGAACAGCAGCAATCAAATCGTCTTTGCGTGACTGATACGCACGGTATTGGGCGAGGTTTCCATACTCGCTACTTAGCGACGCAAGGAATTGAAGAACATTTTCGTTTTGGGGAGAATTTTTTATCCTATCTTTTAGTTGTGTAATGCGTTCTAGTATCTGATTTTCGTTCTGTGGAATTGCAAGACGAAGATTCTGGTTAACCCTGTCTGCTATTTCTTGGTTGGTCGCATTTGCATTGATGGAAGCCAGAACTCTCAGCAGTGATCTTTGCATGGCTCTATTTGCAGAATGAACACCCTTCAAATGTTGACCATCCAACCCGTCAACCCAAGCAAATGCCTTTGCCCGCAACTGCTCATCTTGAATTCGATTAACAAAACCTTTAATTTCGTCAATTTCCTTCTTGTCAATACCTTTGATTTCCGCAGCAGCAAATGCTTTCGGTTTTACCCCACCAGCATTTACCTGTGGTGCGTTTGGAACAGTAGGAGGCTCTGGGGCGTTGGGCGCCTGTGGCTCTTTCGGTGCCTTTGGTGCTTGTGGCTTAGGCGCATTGCGTCGCTCATCACGCTCACGAATCAGCCTATTGATCCGGTTTGTTCGCTCGTTATAGTTGATTCGCGCAATTTCGTACTCTTCATTGCGGAGGACAACTAATTCTGCGAGAAGACCTATTTGTTCTTTGCGTTGGTCGTTATCTGGTTGGTTATTTATTAAATCTGCAATGCGATTAAGTGCTGATCGCCTATCCCCACTTCGTCCAGTCATCCTGTTGAGGTCGGCATCTCTTTGTTGATTGAGAAGAGGGATACGGTCTTCACCATACTGTCCAACAACACCAATTACACGAGACTCAATCTCGTTTAGTCTTCCATCAAGTCCACGCAATCGTTGGAGGACGACTGAACGCCTATCTTCGCTCATCGGAAGACCTTCAACAAACTTGCGGACTTTCTCTTCGTTCGCGGCGTTGCCACGCTCTGGAATGTCCGAAAGCAAATCAGTCGCTTTGATTCTTTTTCTGGGCGCAGGTTTTGGCGGTTGCGCACCAGCATCTGGAACCGCATCAGCGTTGGGTCGTTGTGTTGCAACACGCTCGGCCCTCTGCTCCGAAGCAACGCGACGACGCTGGCGCCTCGGCCTTGGCGTAGGCTGAACTGGTTGAGCCTCTGGAGCGTCAACTCTTGGCGCATTTTCATCCGTTCTTGGAGCACCAGGCTGAACAATCTCCCGCTGCATTCGTCGTTGTTCCGATGGACGAAGATTTCCACGGCTTTGGCGTCGGCGTCTTGCTGGTGCTGCTGGTTGTTCAACTACCCGCTCTACACGGTTGCGCCTACCAGCGTTAGCCCCACGGGGTCGTCGTGGTGGGTTGACTACCTCAGTTGACCTGTCATCATCTCGTCCTTCAAGCCGTTCTGCAACTCCTCGAAGACCACGCTCAAGACGACCTGCCCCTCGTTCGGCGTTTTGTAAACGGTTCACCATTCGTTCGTTGCGGCGATTTACTCTCCTGCCGCGGCGACCATCATCAATATTTTCAAGACGTTCACCGATATTTGTTATTGCATTAGCAATACGTCGCGCCACTCCCCAGCCACAGTTTCGTCCAAAGCGATCCGTAATTTGACCGCCATACCGCGTACCGACTGGGCACCGCCAACCTCCACGCCGGTTCGTTCCCGGAATTGACAGATTGGGGTCCCACATTGCCCGTACACGCTTTACCTCATAATTAAATGTTGTTTTGTGTCTTTCCGAAATGAATGCGGACGCTTTGTAGGCAATGATTGATTTTGCTTCTTCTGTTGAAAAAACCGATATTGGGGTGTCAGAAATTGAAACAATAGGGAGCATCTTTTCTTGTTCTTGTGACTCAGATGCTTCTGCTTTCGCTTTTTCTATTGCCGCTGGAAGCAAATTCTGTGGCATTGGGCCGTCAATCCTCATGCCTCTATCTAGTGAAACTGCAAGTTCTGATTTGGGTATTGGGGAATCCTCATATTCGTCAACAAGGGCGCTGACAAGTTCTTTCGCATTCTCTGTTAGGGGCGTGAATTTTGAGCCTTGGCTGGATACAAGCACGGAGAAGAAAGGCTTGTTGTCTCGTGTCCTAACCAGAAAAGCAGTGTTCATTGATTTGCATCTTTCTAGATTGCAGAATAGTGCGTGCGTAGCATCAAAAACGCTATAGAAATCTTACCACTATGTGATATGCGCCGTAGAGCAAGCACGGGGAGACAGATTTTCGGTCAACCCAACACTGGATATGTAACCAATTTCAGAAGTTGTATTATTCTGCCTTTGGTGTTGCCCACGCACTTGCTGTTGCCACTGACTTTTTTGCTCCGTCCGATTCTGGCTCAAAGAAATCAGATGGATTTGGTGAATATCCGTTTGACTCCCAGAATTTCCCTAAGTAGATATAGGCGATGTCTTCGTATTCGTTTGTAGATGTCGCTTTTTCCAATTTTTCAGCGACATTGTTGAGATATGTTTTCGTCTCATCGTCGGTAGAAGGGTTAATCATTATGTTGACTTTCCCATCTTCAATCACAACAACAGAACGAGGCGCTTTACGCTTGTCTACATCATCAAGAAAATAACTTACATATGTTCCATCTTCAAACATTTCTACTCCCTTGATGCTTGAGCGATATTGCGCAATGTTGCTTGGATGTTGTCCCTATTCGCTCTGATTCTATCTTGTGGCATGCCAATCGCTCGCCAATAACGAACCATTTCTGTAACCACATTTGCAATTGTGGCGTCAGACAGATTGCGGAAATTTTGTCTAATTGCCGCCGAATCAACCCTTTCCAGTATTCGTCTAGCATCGTCAAGAGACCTCTGTGGCACGATCCCACGCCCTCCTGCCATAATTCCATGGTCAATCGGCAGTTTCTGATTTCCCGCCCACATGTAGTTGTTGATATGCCTGTCTGGATTTCCAAGAATCTCATCAATAAACTTGACATGTTTTGATGCTTGGCGGTCAGGGCTGTTTGGAGCATTGCGCCCTTCGGTAACATCCATGCCATGAACATCGCCAAAATGTTCAACAAGAATACTGTGGTTCATATTCCGTCTATTTCGCTCTCGATTTACACGCTCTTCTCTTGCTCCAATAATGCGAACACGCGCCATTGGGCGGCCAGACAACTGACCAATAAGAGCAGCCAACTGTTCACCCACCGCTTCATCTTCCACAAATGACGGAGATTTAATGATGTAGCGCTTTCCAGTTACCTGATCAACCACAAGATATGTTTTATGTCTGTCGGATGCGGCACCCCTATTATTGATACCGTTCCCAGGGTCTCCAAGTAGTTGAAATCTTTTTCCATTGACTGGAGTTCCCGGCATTGCTGCATTATCAAATATTGCGTCTTTGACCAAGAGGTCTGGGACATCATCAAGCGACCCGCCATTCGCTAAATGATTTTTTGCATCAGTAGCATTATTGATTCCCACATTTCCACTTGCAACATGCTTTGGAACGAGGACGCCATCAACGACGGTGTGTCCCATGTTTTGCTCAAATCGCTTATTGCCATGCCCGTGAATGCCAGTATTAACTGACCTGAGGTCAGAAGCCTTTATTTTGTCCCCATCAGCCCCTCGGCGTCGCCGTGTTTTACGAACTGGTGTTTGTGGTTCTGGTAGCGGTTCTTCAGCCGGAGGTGGCTGTGGCGGTTGTGATGGGAGTCTGCGAGCAGGAGGCTCAGGCGGTGCCTGTCTTTGATTTGGGGCAGCAGCACCACGGTTGCGCTCTTGAATCATTCGGTTCACATAATCACCACGGGCATTGCGCTGATTGTTGTTGTCGTAGTAGCGACCGAAACGGCGCTCAAGTTCGGCTTTTTCTTCGCCTTCAGGGAAATCTGGTTCACGCCAATACGCAGTGTCTGGAAGACCATTCTGGCGGAAGCGGTTATATACATTTCTCTCTGAACGTGCATCGGGAAGACTTCCACCCAAATCTGGTGGTTGTGGTGGTGCGGGTGGTGCGGGTGGTGCTTCTGGAACAACTCGTGTTGGTCTAGCCGCAGGACGTTGCTGTGGAATCGGTTGGTCGGCAGGACGAGGACGGCGATTAGCGCCCTGACCAGCCTGTGCATCTGAAGCATTCACCCTGCGACGACGCGGGGCTCGGGGTTGAGGTCGACGCTCTGGTCGTGGAGCAACATTCCTCTCGTCAGGAACTTCACCACCATTTGCGCGACCCCATGCTTCACGCAGATTGTTGCGGTTGAATTTGTACCACTCATCTCGGGTGAGTAAACCAGCCCGACCGCCACGACGCTGAATTTCTTGCACACGATTCTCGTACTCGGCGTATTTGCGATTTACGTAGTCGTCGTACCTTTCGCCCGCTCGTGGTGCATCACCAATATCGCTGGCTGTTTCGTCCACTCGTTCTGCTGCTGCTCCTCGGCGTCGAGGTTGCCTTGGTGGGCGAGGTGGCTCCTCTGTGCGCGGAGCGCCAGGCTCTCGGACTTCTCGTTCCATTCTCCGCTGTTCAGATTCACGAAGATTGGGTCGCCGTCTCCTCGGCGGGCGAGGTGGTGTTTCTCTATCTTCTGGAACATCGATTTCTTGTTGCCGTTGCGGTGCGACACGACGAACAGGACCAACACGAAGCGGACCATCTTCGCCGAATACCTGCGCTAAACGACCCCTCCTGCGTCCGCCAGTTGTTGGTTCTGCAACGCCATCACCTTCAAGACGTTCTGCGATACCACGCAATCCACGCTCAACACGTCCACCAGCGCCAGCATCTCGCCGGAGTCTGCTAGCCATTCTTTCATTTCTGCGATTTACTCGCCGACCACGACGACCGTCGTCAATGTTTTCCAATCGTTCGCCAATGTTGGTTATTGCATTTGCAATCCGTCGTGCTACACCCCATCCACAGTTACGACCAAAGCGGTCAGTTATTTGACCACCGTATCGTGTACCTACCGGGCACCTCCAACCGCCACGGCGATTTGTTCCTGGGATTGCCAAATTGGGATCCCATAGCGCACGGACACGCTTAACCTCATAGTTGAATGTTGTTTTGGTTTGGTCAGCGATAAAGGCGAGCGCTTTGTATTCAATGATGTTGTGGCGAATTTCGCTTGGGAAGTCATCAATTACGCGGTCGGCAACATCTGATGAATATACGGTTTTTGAAATCATTGCTGGCGGCTTTGTTCCGCTTTCATATTGCGGAATGTTTGCTTCCTCTAGAAATGATGCAATCCGTGTTCGTGTTTCCCTATTGACTTGCAATGGACCCTCTATGCTCAGGTCATCATCAAGCGCCCCATCAAGTTCGTTTTTCTTTATCGGCTTGTTTTTGTAGGCTTCATCAAGCGCATTTGTGACATCGTCGGCATCTTCGGAAAGTGGCTGAAAGTCTGTTGACCCAGCAGAAACCGTTACGAGGATATACGGACGGTTGTCTCGTGTGCGGATGAAGTAAACGGATTTCATTTCTTTGCTTTTGCCTTAAGTGATTCCTTGATGAAAGCCTCATAAACCCATTTGCGCACTGTTCGCTCAACACCATCCGGACCAGTAAATGTCACTAGTTCAAGCGGTTCTGGGACATTGCCGAAGTCTTCTGTGTATTTGAATGCGCCTTTTGTTGCGTCCGCAAATTCTTTTATGTTTGCGCCGACATCATATGGATTCTTATTCACTGCACTGTTTAGTTGTCGCCCAAATTTCCGGCGTTCACCAACGGTCAGTGGTCGCTGTCTTTCAATGCTGATAGAAGCACCATTGGGTGCAACAAACGCAATCCTACTCATTGATGGGCCAGCGAGAAGCGCAAGATCATCGGAGGATATTGCTTGTGGCGTTCTTGCTGCGCGAATCATTGCTCCATCCAGCATGTCTTTGTTTCCGCTGAACTGGCGGAGAACAGACGATGGAACAACTGGACGAAGAACGATTCCGTCACGACGAATCATCCGACCTTCACCATCCTCTGCGCTCTTCAGCACTTTGATTGCATCAAGAACCGACTTGTTGAAAGCCTTCCTATTCGGGGCGGCATTTCTTGGTATTTTTGCAAGACGCTGAATTTGAAGAGTTCTCTCACGCGTGTTTTGTCCCTGCACAACTTCAGAAAGACTTTCTGCGCGTGCAGTTGGTGGCTTATTGTTTGCACGTCGGATTGCTCGTGCAATCAAAGCCAAGGGTCCTGGGATGTCAAACAATTGGGCTCCACATGTTGAGAATTGGTTGTCTGTGAATCTGCCACCAAACTCAAATCCTGCAGGGCATCGTGAAATCTTGTCATTGACATTAGGGATGAAGCGACGAACCCCGCCACCACCACCTGGAGTGAGGGCGCGATAAATACCCGAACGTATCGGGTTCCTTGCCGGAGATACGTTTCCAGGTGTTACATATGAACCAATGCCTTGAATAGTCCTTCCAATTGTTGAACCAGAACTAACAAGTCCTACTTTTTCGTTAATTGGGTCACCGCCAACAACTCCCCTGCTGATTGTTGAGCCAAGGCGTGACATTCTTTGACGAAGATAAAGATGTGCTTTAAGATTCAGCAAATCCCTGTTCCCGTTAAGTGGGGTTGAACGAATGTTGGAATGACTGGTTGCAAGTTGTTTAGATTCGTTGATTTTTATGGTCATTTCCGTTCCGAGCGGGATGATTGTCCGTTTCACTGAACTTCCAGTACGGCATCGACTCTTCACCCTGCGTGTCCGCAGAAAGCGGTCAATTGTTTGATTTATGAAACTGCTCATCGGTGCCCTTTATTAGGTCGCAACTTATTTGAGGCTGAAATAATTGTACATTACTGAATATCACTCCGATTCCTTCGGTTTGTCACCAATTCCGACGGATTCACGCCACTGTTCAATGTTTTTGTCGTTGATAACGACTTTGCCGTTTCTTGGCCGAGTACTCAGCATTACATCAATATCCGTCGGCATTACGGATTCAGTAACAATTGTATACCAGATTTCCCCGTCGTATCCATGAACATAGGTTGCGCCAAGAAAACTGGTGACCCTTTCGCCACTGTGCCCGGTGTAGTCAGGTACTTTTAACGCCATCAGAAAATAACCTCTTCCTTTGGAAGGTCTGGCATCCGACCAGAAACCGCTCTCAATTTACGAACCCATGCTTTCGCTTCTGGGGTCATGATAGTTGAACTGACCTGAGAATTTTGCGGAACAATCAAACGTGTCATCCGACTAATATCATCAATAACCTTGTCATCAATTACATTGGCATCAGGGAAATGTTGCACATATTTGCTAATCGTGATTCCCTCTGCAACGGACTCCCAAATGTTGGTTCTTGCGTAGTCGGACGATTGCCCAAGGTTCGGCAAAACATCCCTAAATGTTTGACCTTTGCTTTGTATGCGCATTGAGTCAAATCCAAGAACACCACTGAATGCCTGACGGCCTTCCTCCATGAAATCCTCAATACTTTGTCCGTCAAGCGCTGTCTCAATGACTCGTCTGATGCCGTCAATTTCTTTGAAATCTTCAACATCATCTGTTTTGTAACCAAACATCTTATTTCGGTTAGAGCCAACAGAATCCAGCGCCTGATAAAGGATGTTGTCCTTATCCCTCAATACTGTCTCTTTCGGAGAATAAAACTGGTTCAAGTTTTGAAGAGCATTTGAATCACTGTCAACCGCAAAACTGTGAAGAGTTCTAGTCGTGTAGTTACCAAAATATTCATCAAGATTCTTTGCTCCGGTGTAACCGAAGTTTACTCGTCTTTCTTTTTCATCAGTAAAAAGTTTCGTAATATCAGACCATTTGGCATCAGGGTCAATACCGTGGTCAAGTGCAAAACGTGAGCCAAGATATGTGTCTCCAACATTTTCACCTTTGGAAATAATCTGTTGAAGCGCCGGCTTTGCGCTCGCATCCGGGTCAATGCCAACAGACCTTAGGATTTCAACATAGTGCGATGCGTGAGCAACTTCGTGGATAGCGAGATTCACCTGATTATCGTCTGCGCCAATAATTCTCACCGTATGATCCAGCATGTCTCCTGCCCTGCCGACATCATCACTCAGTTTGGAATTATCCATCACCAAAGAATCTGGCACGATGCGCACAGCAGGAATTACTTTTCCATCACTATGAGCGGCCATCCATGCGTAACCACCAGCACCGTCCAAACCCCTATCGCTTGAACGATGTACCTCAAAGGTGAATGTTCCTCTTAAGGATGGGTTATCGGCAAGAGAAATCTCGACACCGACAAGAGACTCAATTATTCCTTTGGCAACCTCATTGCGGACGGCATTTTTGCCTTCTTCGGTTTGCATAATGTCAATGATTTTCTGTAATTGACCTGCAAGTTCCTTGCGTCTTGCATCTCTTTGCGGCTCAAGCCCGTCAATTGCTTCAGTTATGAGAGCAATTCGCTTAGCGCCATCTTTTTCAAGATAGTCAAGTGAATCATCAATCATTTCCTTTGCACTTCTTGACTGTGGTATCCCCATCTTCAGCATCAATTCGTCGCCAAATTCTTCAAAACTTCTTTCCCCACGGTCTGGGACATATTTTGCGAGGAGTTTCTCCGACTTCGCCTCAAGTTCGGTATTGAAAGAATCGGCATCAAATGTGACTTTTGCGAGTAGCGGGCTACGATCAGAATCTGCTGGTGGTGAAGCATCAGCCAAATCCATCTGCGGGGTTTCAAGTCTCCTATTTTCTTTTCTGTTCTTTTTTCGGATTGACGCAAGTACGCCAGTTGAATACCTTGCGGTACCAAAAAGATTGAGTCTGTCAATAAGTTCATTGGCCTCTGACCGCTGTTCTGCTGTCAGTTTCCCACTCTTCTCCAAACGATTAAGCGCTAGTTCAGCCACATCTCGTCCTGCAGAACGAACCAAATCAACACCAAGAAGAGTCATTGCGGAAAGCGTCCCAGAACCGTCAACATTCAAGTAATCCAAAGCGTCAAGAGTTGCGAGCGAAGCCATTACTGCAACACGTGCAGCACCGCGAACTTCTTTCTTATCTAGGACTGCTTTTGCTTGAGAAAGCAGTTGACCAACTTCTCTCCTGCTAGCACGAACCGCACGTTTTGCGAGCGCCAAGCCAGGAACCATGCAGTTGGACATCTGCATGTCGGTAAACTGATTGGCGTTTGGCGTACCCGGCGGGCAACGAAGTTTCCCCAACTCGTCAACAATCACTCCAGCGGCACGCGCAGCACGAGAGCCAACAGATGAAATGTTTGGGTTGTCCCTCAGCGAAGGACCAAGAAAGCCCTTGAACAAAAGGACATTTTCGTGAACAGAAGATACAGATTTTCTGTATGCCTCCACCCTCTCGTTTGCATCCCAAGCAAGAGACGACTTCATCGTCTCACCTACTTAGAACGATTCGGCTTCGGCAGGCTTCTCTTCTGTTGACTCAACCACCGCTTCTGTCACATCGGACTCGGCAACCGGCTCAGCAACGACTGCTTCTGCTTCATGTGCAACGGACTCTTCAGCCTTCTTTGATGAACGCTTCTTTGGTTTTGGCTGGGCGGAATCCTTCACTTCTGAAGATTCTGCTCCGCCGATAAATCCAGCGCTGTTGGGTTGACGAACTTTCTTCACTTTGTTTCTCCATCTTGCTCAATTTCCAATGCGAGCATCTCAAACTCCATCAGGGAACCGATGAGATTCTTTGCTTCGTCGTCAGAAAGTTTCTCTTCATCTGTTTCGACCAGAGACTTCTCTCCGTCCATCCAGTTTTCAGGAATCATTTCTTCCTTGCCAAGGTCGCGGGCACGCTTCATGATGTGCTTCTTTGCCGCTTCCTTATCGCCTGCGCGACCGAAAGCCTGAATTGCGTTCTGCAAGTCCGCCTCATCAACGATTGGGAATGATCCGTCTGGAAGAGCCATGCCTTCTTTGGCAAGTTCTTCACGGCGGTCGTCGCTATACATGCGCTTCAGGGCAAGGTCAGCAACTTCCTCATCAATATCCGATGCTTCTTCGGCATCGTACTCGTCATATCCGAGTACTTCTCCGTCAACACCAACGAAGACATCGTAAGACTTGCCGTCCGTGCCCTCAATTTCAACGGCGTATGCGTCGTAGCCCTCGAACATGTCTGCATCAACGGCAACAACTTCGCCCTCAATGGACTTCGTTGCAATTGACGCTGCTTCGTCAAACGAGATGACTTTCTCGCCAGGGACTGTGGCAACTTCGCCAATCAAATCCTCATTCAGGAGGTGCCATCCCATGCACTCGCCGGTAGTTCCGTCAAAGTAAGCCTCAATCGGCTTTCCATCTTTGCGCTGAACATCAACAACGAAGATATCCGTCTTGTCTGCGTATCCAGAGTCAAGGATTTTTCCGCTGAACATATCTTCGGCGATACCTTCAACTTCAAGAAGTGTCGGCATATTTTCGTGTGGTTCGCATCCGCCAGGGCAGTTTGCGCAAATGTCACTTCCACCAGGGTACATTTTGCGCTCAATCGCGCAAACGAACGCCTGCTCGTCACCATCGAACTGCTCGCTCTTCACGCCCATGCTTTCCATGCGCTTCTTGCGTGCATTCTTGCGGTTCTTGAGCATTTCCTCAAGTTGACCCCACATCTTTTCTTCTTCTTCGTCGTCCATTTGGTCGTCGCCATCAACTGCTGTGACAGCGTCTTCCTTCATGTCGTCTTCTTCTTCGTCGTCCTCTTCGTCGGCGACTGCTGCGGCCATTACTTCCATCGGGGAAGTTGGCTTGGCTGCTGACGCCTTCTCTTCAACATCCTCAACATTCTCTGTTGTCTCAGTTGTTGAGTCTTCAACCCAGTCGGACTCAAATTCATCATCCTTGACTGCGACGGCGGTAGCACCGCACTTGCCGCAGACTTTTGCGCCTGGCTTGTATCCGCACTCAGAGATATCAAGACCCTTTGCGCACTTAATATCGCCGTTGGCGAGAAGTTGGACTGTCGGTGTATCTGCCATGTCTTCTGACTCCTTGTATTGCATCGTCTTCACGATGCAACCCGCTGGATTGGTACAACCACTACATGGCGTAAGGCGTTTAACGCCCGAAACCATGCAGTGATATTTTGCTGATTTTTCTGGTAAACCTGTATTAGAAGTATAACCCATAATAGTGTTTGCTTTCTGTTAGCAACGCGACATCATGCAAGTTGCTACTTTTTGCTTTCAATATTTTGGATTACATTGGTGAGAGCATCATATGCATCGCTAGGAATATCTGCGATGTCAAATATTTCAACACCAAATTCATTTGCTTCTGACTTGATTCCGTAGTGTTCAAGAACGGGGTCAAGTATTTCCTTAATGCCAAAGACGCTCTGTGTCTTGGCTTTCACGAGGAAACTTCCGCTTTTGAGTTCAAGTTCATTGACCCCTCCAGCGAGAAGAACTTCCTGCATCAACTTGTATGCGTCACGCAATTTCTGCATATTTCGTGCATTTATTACGCGACCAGCCTTAACTTCAACATCTTCCTCAAGTTCTTTGACCATCTCAGCAAGCGCTGCGGCTAGGGCAGCAATCATTTCCCTGCCCCCACCACCACAACTTCCGCCACAACCGCAACCACCACCAGGCTTTGACATGAGAGGCATCTCAATGGTTTGCCCATCTTCGTCTTCACCCTCAATAACCCAGTTGTCGTCACCAGTCATCTGCGAGATGAACTCTGGTTCTGCGTTCATGAACTCACGAAGAGCCTCGTATGCCTGCTTGTTTGCGTCCTCTTCGTCATCTGTCTCAAAGTCCGGCAAGGAACCAACAGCCATCCGTTCTGCTACTTCTTCCATCATCATTGCGTTCTTTTCCTCAGTTCCCTGATCTCCAAAAACCTCAATAATGTCTTCCACCGTGAACGAGCCATCATCTTTGCGCCCTGCCAAGCGACGAAGTCGGTCATTCCACTCTGAGTCATTCCAAATTGAGCCGTTGGCGATTCCACGAATCTTCTTGCGGCAATTCTTCATCCCAGGATGATGGCATCCTTCGTTCGGCCAGAGACCAGTCGTTTCGTGGTGAAGCCATGCACAGATGTTGTTCAATGGGTACAACTCTGGATGGTTAGCAAGAATCACTCGGCATCTGCGGAATCCACCTGGCTTACGCATGATTGGACGCCAGTAGCGGAGCAAGCGCTCAAGGTTGCCTCGACGAGGACCGTACCCACGGAAACGAGCAGTGACCACTTCCTGCGGAATCAAGCCGCCAAGCGGGTCAGCCTTTTCTGGCGACTTCGGCTTCACACCAACGGGAACCTGCGGGTCTTCATCCATGTCGTAGCGGTCTTCAAAACGACGTTCTTCGTCTGTGGTGGAAGGACCTTCGTCGCCGTTCATATTGAGAAATACCAACTTTGGCTTGACCCGTGTCGGGTCGCCGAACATGAACTTGCCGTCTTCGTAGTGGTAGGAAACGCGGAGTGTGGTGACACCCTGCTCGCCACGGTGGTCAAAGATGACCTGGTTGGCGTCTGATTCACGAACACGAACAGCACCACCAAACCGTTTTGCAAGCGCACTTGCGAGGTTCGCCGCACGACCTAGTTCTGGCTTTGTTGCTGGAACGCTGTCGTCGTTTTCCTCGTCTGATTCTTTTTCTTTTGCTTGTTCCATCAGTCGGCTAATCATTTCCATAACGCGGCGCTTCTTAAACTGCTCCATTGCGCGGGCACGCATCATCCGCTCCACTTCGGAGCGATTCATCGCCTTCGGTGTCGGCTCCATACCCTTTGACCGGAGTTCGGCGTAGACAAACTGCTGGCATTCCTTTTTGAAAGACGGATCTGATGTCACAGCCTCAATTGCTTTGGCTTGTATGTCACCAATTTCTTCAGTCTTCTTGGAGTTTTGATAACGCTCCAGCAGCCTTCTGCCTTTTGCGGCAAGTTTGGATGCATCTTCCATGTTCTGGGGAACAGGTTCACCCCAAGCGGCTGCCGACAGTGCGAGACGTGTCGGTTTGCCGTTGTCGTCCTTCATTGGACCACTTGGGTTTGTAAAGAAACGAGTAAGGAATGAGCCCTTGCGACGCATCTTTTCTGGTGTGTCGGCGGGTCCCTTTACCCCGGGCTTGAGGTTTGAGCCCTGCGTGCGATTGAAGTGTCGTCGACCAGCGGCGGTCAAACCACCCTTGGGGTCTTTGAGTGGCTGGTCTTGCTTGATGCTGATTGTTCCCGTGAGTTGGTTTGCGCCATGCAAAACGGGTGAAACTTCGTAAAGTTCAACTTTCTTGAGAATGTTTGCTTGCCGTGCTGGGTCAAAGTCTGCCTCAAGTGTTTTGTAGCCAATTGACCATTCTTGTTCTTCCCCAAAGAACGAAACATCTGCAAATGCTTGACGTCCACGCTCTGACTTGAGGTTGAACTGAACTCGGGCGTACATTCCGCCGATTCCAGCATTTTTCATTTTTGCTGGCAGTCTCGGGTCGGACTTCGGAACCTCGTAGATTTCTAGAACTTTTCCAATCGGTTCATTCCAGTTGTGGCCCCAAACTACGCGAGGCTTACGGCGCTTAAGGCTTTCCGTGAATGCGCCAGAGATAATGATGTCCCCGACTGAGTCTTTGTTGCCGATACCCGCTACAAAGGCTTCAACAATTCCTTGGGCTTCGTCAACATTTACTTGCCCTTGGACTGCCTTATATTCCGTAAGTTCGATTGCTGTGTTTGGCATGAGTCTCTCCTGTGCTCATACCACAATAAACTATTTAGGTCTTCAAAAATGCAACACTTTCAGTAAAGTGTCTTTGGTTTACTGAAAGTCAGTCAAACCTGAAGCGCAAACGGCATCTGCAGTTGTATGTAAGTGACGGCGGAGCAAGTGGGTCGCCAGGGAAGCGAAGCATTGTTCCACCGACAGCGAAGCCTTCACCAAAGTCAACTGTCTTGCCCTCAAGGAACTGGTGAGCGGTCCTGACCTTGGAATCTTTGCGTGTGATCCATGTCTTGGTTAAACCACCAGATTCTTTTCCGGAAAGGTAGACACCAGCATTGAATGCGCTCTGTGCTTCGTGTTCCGCCATTGCGCGGCGGCGCTTGCGTAGGAGATTAATGAAAATGGCAGCCAAAGCCAGTCGTAGCAATTGCGATTTGTCTTCATCATCCCCAGATGCAAGAGCCACGAGAACCGCTGCCGCAATTTCCTCAAAAGTTGACTGATTCGCCTGTTGCATTCGCTCAATCTGCTGTTCGGCGAGTTTTTCCAGTTCTTCTTGGTCAATATTCACCGGCATGTTTGTTTTTGATGACACATAGTCTTTTGCTTCGTTGCAGATGGCGATAATGACTGGCTTCACATCATCCGACAGTTGCTTGTTCCATACGTCAATGTCAAAGAACATGTCTGCGGTTAGAACGCCAGAAGAAAGTGCTTTGAGTGACTTCTTCCCAAATGCTTTTTCTACAACTACTCGTTGCTGTCGCTCAAAGAGACGCTCAAGTGTGCGGTCAAGAATTTCCGTCCACCTATCGGTGTCTGTGTCTGCTTTTGTTTCAACTTCTTCCATGAACTTTTGGTGGAGTTGAGATTGGATTTCCTCAAAAGCGCTGAGTTGCTGTTCTGCTGGTAGTGCGCCAGTTTCCATCGGTTGTTCTGCGCCAGTTGCGGGAGCCTCTCCTTCTGGTGCTGGAATTGGTGCTGGCGGTGCCGGCTGTGGCATTTCCGCTGCTCCGTCTTGTGGTGGTAATCCAGCCACGGGAGCATTTTGCTCGGTTCCGACCATGTCAACTGGTTGCTGTTGCTCTGGTTTGAACGCCTTCTCGGTATTTGCAATCGGAGTAAGGTTCGGATTGGAGAGAAGAGAATCCGCAAGTTCCGACTCAACTTTTTTGCGACCAGTTGACGATCGGTACTCGTTGACAGAAATCAAACCTTGCTGGAATTCATCCATCGTGTACCGCTCTCGTTCCTGCTTCGCAAGAATGAGAATCGGAATATCCGCCGTGTCAAAGTCAACATAGTAATTGTCATCAAGTTCATCTAGCGCACGACTCAATGTATGCAGATGGGGAACCATTGTTTCCATCCAGAAAACACGAAGTTCTTCTGAGGCATTGCTGAATGTTCTTCCAGCAGCATTTCCTATAACAGACTCTGGAACTCCGAATGCTGAGAGGATTTCTTCTTTCTGGATTTGACGCAACTGAATGTACGCAGCGTCTCTCGGAGAAGCAGAAGTATCCACATAGTCAACGCCGTCTGTTGACGCAATGACACTTGTGTATCCGACACGGGAAAGATTTCCGCGGAAACGAGCCTTTAATTCTTGCTTGTCGTCTTCTTCCATGTCGCCACGAACAACGATGAGACCGCCTGGTCTGCCGTCGTTCAACAGATAGTTGCGGTTGTACAACTTCGCAAGGTTCTCAAGTTCAATTGCGATTCCCGCCGATTCCATTGGCGTGATTGACAGATATGGGTCAAGCGGATGTGGTCGTCGAACCCAACAAACATCTTCTGGCTTGAGGGTTACCTTTGTTCCGTTGCGCATATCAACTTCATAGCCAGAAACAAATTTCCTGGGGTCTGGAATTGGTGCTGTGTGTTGTGGGGGGAGGAGATGGAGACCAATGATGCGACCATCACGTCCCCGAACTTTTTCTATGAAGGCACCCCTACTGCTCATGAGCAGTTGCGATGAAAGTCTGTATCTAAAGACGAACGAGTTTTCGCCCATGTTTGTTTTTGAGTTCAGTAGTTCAACAATTGTTTCGTCTGTTGTGACTATTTCTCCACGCTGATCATTGTCTTTGCGAAGCATGACTGGCAGGCGAGCCTGATTGCCGGCGATTGCATCAATACAGCGGAAAACCCATGTGACTTTTTGGATTCCCTCTCGGTATGCACGCTCGATATCCCAGCCATCCCGATACGGCTTTCCAGCACGACCAGCATCAAATGCGATTGGGGCACCAGCGTTCAAAATTGATTTTTCTTCAATTCCGCTACGGATGTCCTTATTGGCGAACCCACTATTCCATGCCATTATTCAGACCCCAACAAATATCCGAAAATTCCGCAAGTGACCCCTCCAACTATGAAGCCCGCTGGTGGGAAAATTAGAAATGAACCGACTGTCGTCCCACCAACAAATAAAACCATTAGACCATTTGCTGCGGATGAGCGGGTCAAGTACTTCCCGAGTTTTGATAATTTGTCCATCTAGACCGTCACCCTAGCAAAAGTAAGACTCAAACCATAGTACATTATTGGTGTTCACGAGATTGCGGAAACCATGACAGACTGGAAATCAATTTTAGAATACCTCCAGCCCAAAGAACCGTCATTCTGCCCTGAGCAACCTTCCATAACTCAAAAAGTGTTTTTGAGAACATACGCATTGGAAGCATTGTTCGGTGGTGCTGCCGGTGGAGGTAAATCTTCTGCGTTGTTGATGGCTGCGTTGCAATATGTCGATGTGCCTGGCTATTCGGCGATTCTTTTCCGCCGTACTTACGCAGACCTCGCCCTTCCGGGAGCGTTGATGGATCGTTTCAGGTCGTGGATTTCGCAATATGACGATGTCCACTGGAATGCAAACAGTTATGTTGCGACATTCCCATCTGGTGCACGTATTTCGTTTGGCTACTTGAACAATCAAAATGACTTTCTTCGTTATAAAGGTTCAGAATTTCAGTTCGTTGGCATGGATGAGGTGACGGAAATTCGTGAATCTGATTACAGGTATTTGTTCTCTCGGCTCCGCCGTCCTGCCAGTGGCGAACTTTCCAAAGTCCCCCTACGGATGAGGGCGGCGTCAAACCCAGCCCCCAACTGGGTGAGGCAACGGTTTATCGTTGAGGGCAAGCAAGAAAGTAGAATTTTTGTACCTTCCTTCCTTACTGATAACCCTGGAATTGATGCAGAGTCATATCGTCAGGCGCTTTCTGCTCTAGATCCGATTGAACGGCGAAGGCTTGAAATGGGTGACTGGTGGGCTACAACGCTCGGAACCCTATTTGACAGAGCCAATTTCCCGATAATTGATTACACGGAGTTGCCCCAGATGACCAGTTCCACACGGGTGGTCAGGTACTGGGATTTGGCTTCAACTGAGCCATCAAGCAGTAATCCTGACCCCGACTGGACGGTTGGGACGATGATGCTGTTTGATAATGGAATTGCTTATGTCTTGGATGTCCGTAAAATTCGGGCAAAAGCAGACAAAGTTGAGGCATTTATTGCAAGAACAGCGGAAGAAGATGGCAAAACAGTGGCGATTCGCATGGAACAGGAGCCTGGTTCTTCGGGCAAGGCTTTGGTTGACCAGTACGCCAGATATGTGGTTCCGGGCTGGGATTTGCAGGGGGTCAGGCCGACTGGTGACAAGGTGACGAGAGCAAGACCTTTCGCTGCCGCCGTAGCCAACGGTAATGTTCGACTGGTTAGGGGTCCGTGGATTACCGACTGGTTGGATGAGTTTTCCTCCTTTCCCGAGGCATCCAGCCATGACGACCAAGTTGACTCCGCTGTTGGGGCATTCGTATTTTTAACGGGATTGGGGTTGCCACAAAGGGGACGCGTCAGTATCATCGTCTAGCGAGTACCAATGTTGCCCGAAAGGGCAGAAAGGCTAGAAGATGAAAATCAAGAAAGTATCCAAGACGCAACTACGCAAAGCGTCAGAAAATAGCAGTGCTGTTATTGCAAATTGGTTGCGAACAAATCGCCTGAAGGCTGACTTGTCGCAGGCCCAACTTGCAGACCTTGCTGGAATTGACAGGAAGACTGTCAATCGTATTGAGAACGGTCATTTTTCTCCGAACATTGACACGATGACACGCGTCGCTGTAGTCTTGGGCAAGAAAACACCATCCATCCCACTACATATCTAGACCAAGCGAGGCAACTATGACTATTGAACCGTGGGAACAGTCTGACGCAACAGCGCCACTGACTGACTTCCGTCGGGCAATCATGGACTTGGGTGACCATGTGCGGAAAATTGCTGACAGCGACAACGAGAACGATGTTATTGATGTTCTCGTGTTGCTTCATGCAATCAAAGCGGAAATCGGATTTGTTTTTTCTGAGTACCAAACATTGGTGACAGACAAAATTCCAGATTCTTCTATGGTTCGTGCCTCGAACGGTCAGACGATTGAAAAGAAGATTGGCAATGACCGCCGTTCATGGGAACATGAAAAACTTACTAGCGAAGTTTTGCGTCGTCTAAACGAAATGTCTATTGACATGGATACCGGCGAGGTAGTCATGTCCTCACAGCAAATAGCACTCAAACTGCTTGACTATCTGCAACCTTCGTATTGGCGAGTTAAGGAACTGGCAAAACTCGGAATTAACGCAGACCAATACTGTGAACTTGGAGAACTCAAGAGCAGCATCATCATCAGAAAGGTTGATAAGTAATGAGTAACCTATACCAGCAACTTTCCGAGGCATTTCCTCAGGAAATGGAAAAGACCGTAAATAAGAGCGGTACGGTTTTGACATATGTGCCAGTTAGCGAAATCATTAATCGACTAAACAAAGTTCTCGGTGTTGATAAGTGGTCATTCACCATCGTCCGTTGCGAGCGTGATGCAAACGACCCAGACTTTGTCGTTGCACATGTCCGCATTGACTGGTACCAAACCGAGTCCGCCTGCGTGTCTCGTGATGGTTTCGGTGGACAGAAAATCAAGCGCAAGAAGGATGGAACCATTATTGATCTTGGTGACGAGTTCAAGGGCGCCATCTCTGATGCATTGAAGAAGTCAGCACAAACACTCGGTGTCGGTTTGTACCTTGCCAGAAGCGAGGATGCAATGGAAATTGAGCAGGCTATTGAGGCAAGCGCCCAAGCACAAAAAGAAACTGGGTCGCCAAAGTATTTCCAAGTAAAGGAAATGTTTGATGGTTTGAGCGAGGAAAAGAAACGAGACGTCAAAAAGTTCTGGTCCGATTACAGCGGTGGAACATCAAAGCCGTTGTCCAAAATGGTTGACGATGAACTTGATGTAATTCTGTCTGAAATAGTCCGATTGCAGTTTGACGGAGCAACCCGCATTGACCCAGCGAATGGTGCAGGCACGGACGAAAAAGCAAACGACGACTGACGTGCTGACTGCTCCGGATTACCTATCGCCTAGTTCTATTTCAACATTTCATCAATGCCCACTGAAGTACAAGTACTCACGGATTGACGGGATAAAGGAGCCGCCGACAGAAGCGACGCTTATGGGCACATTTGTCCACGAAGTATTGGAGGGTTTTTATTCACTTGCTCCGAGTGATAGAACCGTCCACTCCGCCAGAACGCTTGCGTCATCGGCATGGCAGAACTACGAGAAGGATGCATCAATAGTTCTTCGTGGCAATGTTGATTCCATCAGGGCTATGCGGTGGAGGGCATGGTGGTGTATTGAGAAGTTGATGGCGATGGAAGATGTCGCCGAGGTTCATTTTGATGGGATTGAAACTGAACTAAACGCCGAAATTGATGGAGTCAAAATCAAGGGTTTTGTTGACCGCTGGCATTTTGATGGGGATTCGATTGTCATTGGGGATTATAAAACTGGGAAAGTTCCCCGAGAACCGTACAGAGATGACAAGTTTGACCAATTGTTGATTTACGGAATTATTTTGAGTGAATCAATGGGTAAGGAGTTGAAGTCCGTTGAACTTCTGTACATAGGGCATGGTCAGAAACTTTCCAAAACCCCAACCGGCGAAGATATCGCAAGAGTTAAAAAAATGATTGTTGATACACGGGCAGAGATTGACAAACGGTGCCAAACGGAGGTATTTGAGGCTCGTCCGAGTATGCTGTGCAACTGGTGTTATTTTAAAAAAACATGTCCTGAGTGGAGTTAGTTAAAAAATGAATGATGATGCATTTGCGCGTTTGGTCGCTGATGAGGTCAAAAACAAAGCAACCGGTGAGGAAGTTGCCTATCTGTTGTTGCCAGAGAACTGGTCTAGGTGGCAACGTGCGCTTAAATCACTTATTGACAATCTGAACTCGCAGCGAAATTCCATTATTGAAAGCGAACGCTCAGCAATCAATAAATACAAGCACCTTGGAGATGAGGGCGTTGTCATCATTTCTGAACTGAACGCAAACTTTGAAGATCGCCGCAGGAAGATTGAGCGCTTTACTTTCTTCGTTGAGCAAAAATACGATGAAGTAACCCGAAAGATTGCCACAAATACTGAAGAGATTGATAAGCGTGTCGGTATGGTCGGTTTCTATCGCCGAGCAATAGAGAAGCATCGAGAGTTGATGAAAGAGTACGAACTTGACTCAACGGACATTGATGATGCTCTTTGGGCTGCGCTTGATGGACGCTGGGAATTTGACGACATTACAGAAGAAAGCGCATACGAATCCCTAGACAGGGACTAATGTTTCTTCGTGACACGTCAACGACTATTCCTTGACATTTCATGTGTTGATGCGGCAAGGCAACGGATTCGCCATGTTTACGACACATTTGACACTGTTTGTGTTCAGTTTTCTGGCGGTAAAGATTCGACTGCCATTCTTTATCTGGCGAAAGAAGTTCACGAAGAACGAAATCTGGGTCCTGTAAAAGTTATTTTTCGTGACGAAGAGATGGTCAGTCCGTCGGTTGTTCGTTTCGTTGAGAAGGTAAAGAATTATGACTGGGTTGATATGGAGTGGTATTGCCTTCCGTCCGGTCAGGAGGTGTGGGTTCTTGGTCGCCGTGAGTACGCGATGCTCTGGTCTCAGGCACGGAAAGAAGACGGTCGGCTAGTAAGAGATATGCCCGAGTGGGCTATCAGGGCTGAGCATTTCGGTTTGGATCCAGCAAAACCCTCGCCAAAACTTGTTGACCATTACACGATGCAGGGGAAGAAGGGGAGGACGGCGTTTATTACTGGTGTGCGCGCCAATGAGTCAATGGTTCGCTACAGGTCGTGTGTTCAAAAGTTGCATGAGAACTATATAGTCGCACCGTTCATGATGCCGAAATCAATTCCCCTGAGGTTTGCAAAAGTTATTTACGACTGGACAACCGAAGATGTTATGAAGTTTCTGATTCACGAACATAACGCCGAGTACTGCGAATACTACGACCTTGCCGAAATGACTGGAAGTAATTCTCGTGTTGGCATTCCACTTCACTCTGTCGCTATTAGGAGGATTGGGGATGTTGTCGCCACGGAGCCAGAATTTTACGATGACCTTGTCAGGTGTTTCCCGCAAATTGATGCGCAGAGGAGATATTGGAAGTATTTTGACATTGAGAGTTTGATTGCGAACTATGCGTCAAACGGATGGGACGGAGTGCGTGATTGCATTGAAGATAACATGTTGACTCCGGGGCTGAAGCAGGATGCTATGAAGTTTGCTTCTGATTTTAGGAAGAAGCGCGCAGTTGACCCGTTTGGTTTTCCGCTTGAGTATTTGATTCGAACACTTTTGTTGAATGAGTTTCATCAATCAACCCCTACGCCAGTAGGTCCGAAAACAAGGGCACACACAATGAGAATGAAGGCAATTGAGTCTGGGGAGGACTATTAGTGAATGTCGTAACTGTTCCGCTTAGTTCGTTGAGGGCACCGAGTTGGGGGTCAACATATCTTCTTCGTCCTGACAAAACGCTTCTTCGTATATCGCTCGTTGAATCTGGGTGGTTACAACCTTTGGTTGTGCGACTTGATGACCAGACAATAATTGATGGAACGAAAAGGTGGGATATTGCCTGCTCGGACGACAAGTTTTTGTCCAAGTTTGGTTCCGATGTCCCCGTTGTTTACCATGATGTTGACGAGATTGATGCGATGATTCTTCATGTGCGCCTGAATAGGGCTAGGGGGAATGTTCACCCGGTCGGTCTTAGCGCAATCATGAAGAAGATTGTTTACTCAGGGAAATACGACGATAAAGATTTGTCAAATATCTTCGTAATGGGTGATGACGAGGTTGACCTTTTGCTTTCAAGCGGTTTGCTCAAGAATAAGAACTGGGCAAAGTATGAGTATTCCCGAGCATGGGTTCCGATTGAGGTTCCGAAGGGGGCTGATGCTGGAACATCGTTTATAGAGCGACCACCTAATCCCGATAGGTAGTTTTAGACCCACTTTCTTGAAATGTGGTAAAGTCGTTGTAGTTTCTTTTCAGGGGTGAGTATGCCACGACCGCGTTTCACGGAAGATATTGAATTCCGCACAGATGTCAATACGGCTGGTGATGTAATTCGTCGTGCCCGGTTTGTTGCGCGTCCTAGGCGTGTTGGCGGAAGGACTGTTCCTGGAAATGCGCGATACTACCGCCGACGACAGCAGGAACTGTTGGCTGGCCGTCGTGCCGCCCAACGAGCAGCAAGGGGTGCAAGACGGACACGTGCGACTGCACAAAGGGCTGGGCGTCGCGCTGGTAATCCTCGTGCCGCTGGTGGTGGTCGTCGCACTGTTACGCCTCGTGGTCGGGGTGGTGTGCGTGGAGCGCTGGCTCGTGTTGCTCGGGGTATTGCCAACCGTCTTGAGAGACGCCGTACCCGCCGTCGTTGATCGGGAGGTGAACCGTGCTGGTTACGGTTTCTGAGTTACAAAAATATATGGACATCCGGTTTTCAAGCCGTCAGGAAGAGGCTGCCGAGTATGTCATAGAAGGCTTGCAAAGTGAGTTAGAGGCATATTTGCGTCGACCAGTTGAAGTTAACAACTATGTCGAAACATATGTGATGGACAACAATCATGTTGGTGTTCCAATGTCATCTTTCCTTTACAACTATGACGATGTCGGAACGCATGAAATGATGAATGTTGCCCAACCGCCAGTGACTGTTTATTTGGACAACTCTCCAGTTGCATCTGTTAACTCGGTTAAAATTGTGCACCCGAACGATGCAACCGAAATAACACAGGTTGAAGGTCGTGACTACATTGTCCGTAAATACGGGATTGATTTGTATACCGCTTTTTCGAACGACAAAGTTATTGTTGATTATGAGGCTGGTCTTGATGGGGAAAACATCAAGATGTTCAAGTTGATGATTCTGCGTGCTGGGACACGAGAGATGCAAAATATGCATGACGATGTTGTCGGAGTGAAAGACCTTGAAACACGAAATGTTGCTCCACTTGAAACGGGATTTTTGGAAAAAGAACTTCTCGCAGTTAAGCGGTGGCGTCGAAACAGAATAGCCTGACATGACTGTTGAAGTGCGTGTACGAGTTTTTGCTGAAGCGGCTATCCGGCGTATGCGCGATATGGAGCGCAGGTCTAAGGATTTCAGACCAGTTCTCAGATGGGCGAAGCGTGAAATTGAAAAAGCAAACGCCCGAAACTTTGCTGCCAGCGGACTTCCTGTTGGTGGGTGGGCACCGCTTGATGCAAGGTACGCAGCGTGGAAAGCAACAAACTTTCCTGGACGCCCAATCATGGAAGTGAACGGCAGGTTGGCGGACAGTCTTACGAGGCTGGATGGTCCGGTGAACAAAATACGGTTGAAGTCGGCAGAGTTTGGCACCGATGTGGAATACGCAAAGTTTCATCAGTACGGAACAAGCAGGATGCCGAAGCGTCAAATTGTTTATGAGCCAAAGGGTTTTGCGAGGACATTGGCAGAGCACACTGGCGAGTATGTTGTTTATGGGCGGTTCCGATGACAGAGTTAATGCAGGGCGCACAATTCGCCAAAGCGTATGTAAATAATTACCTAAACGCTGACTTACCGTCTCGTTTAGTTAAGTATCGCAGCGGGTGGAATCTTGACGACCGTGAACTGCCGAATCCAGAACTTTTCCTCACATACGAGCCGATTGCTTTGGATCACTGGCCGACGGTAATAACTGTCGCTATTTCAACGAATCGCTTTGAGAGGTTGATGCTTGGCGCGGAGGGCGACCCCCTTTACAGAGTTAATTACAACATGAGGACATATATCTGGACGAAAACAGAGGGTTCAGAAGAAGTGACCCTTATGCGAGACAGATTGACAACCGTACTTCGTTCGGCATTGCTTGACAGACCCTCTCTTAATCGTCATGACGCGACATATGGATGTGATGCCCAGATTGATGAAGAAAGTCTCACCGAAGAATTTTCCGACTTGACCCTAATCAAGGGCGACCGCGTCTTGGCGGGAGCATATTTAGGGTATGATTTAATGTTGACAGAAGTTATTTATAGAGACCAAGTTGGTAGTCTCTCGGAAATCAGTACAGAAGTATATAACCTTCGTGGAGAGTAGTTTCAGATGCGTGTTATAACGGATAAAACATTTGGTGGTGAAGACGGGATGGTTCGTATTTGGAACCAGACTGCTGGCCTCGTACAAGTTACGCCAGATGGTCATCTGTTGGGCGCCCATCAGTCTGCTTGGGTTGACGACAATGAGACTGTTCAGCACCTGATTGAAATCAACCATGTCGTAGTTACTGCTGGGACATCAAAGAAAACCGCAAAAAAAAATACAAAAGCCAAAGCAAAGCCGATAGACCAGCCCCAGAAAGATACCTCAGAGGTTCTTCCTGTTGTCCTGGAGCAAGACCCTGAGGTAACTCAGGTTAATGAAACACAGCAAGAAACAGCAACAACTGATAATACTGCAATACTTGACAGTTTTGTTTTGGATAGTTCGCCTATCGCAGACAATACTGAAAGTGTTTCAGTCGAGAACATCTAACTAATGTATACTCGCTGTAAGCAATATTTCCTGAGTTGCATCAAGACGACGGAGGATGCCGGATGCCCGGAGTAACAATTTCCACAGCAGTTCGCACAGGTGCGGTTAATACAGGTGTGGCGCCAGCCGCTACCTTCTTCGTCGTCGGTGAGACGACACGAGGAATCGACACTGAAGCAGTTCTCGTTACATCACTTGAGGATTACGAGACCAAGTTTGGCGCTCATACCACTGGTCAATACACCTGGTACTCACTCCGAACATTCTTTGAAGAGGGCGGTGTCAACGCCTATGTTGGCCGCGCAACAGCAAGCGATGCGGTTGCTGCAAGTGCAGCCCTTCTTGACAGCACATCTGGTGCTGGTCTGACGTTGACAGCGGTCGGCGATGGATCATGGGGAAATGACCTCGAAGCCGTCGTTACTGTTGACGGTTCTGAGTTCACACTAACTGTCTCATACGAAGGTAGTGAAATTTTCTCTGGCACATACACAAGTCTTTCGGGTGCGCTTACGGGAATCAACTTCTCAAGCGGTGCAGCAAACTATTTCACCGCTGCTTACACGGTTGGTGCAGACCCGACTGAAACACTTGAAGCAAATGCTGGCGAGGCGTTCACATCTGGCGACAACGGAACAATTGCGAAGTCGGACTTTGTTTCTGCTCTTGATTTGTTCAGCGCCGAACTTGGCTCTGGCTGTGTTGCGGCACCTGGTGTCGTGACTGGTTCGTCGGACGACTCTGTGTACACGGGATTGCGTGAGCACGCAGTGGCAATGAACCGAATTGCGCTTTGCAGTTTCTCAACTGGGACATCGCTTTCTGGCGCACGTTCCGCTTCGGAGGCATACACCGGAACAGAGGGTCATGAGCACATGGCTTTCTATCACCCGTGGGTAGTGATTCCTTCTGGAACTGTTACCGTCAGCATTCCGCCCGAGGGCTATGTCGCTGGCGCACGTTCGCGCTCGCACAACCAAGTTGGTCCGTGGCGAGCATTCGCTGGCGTGAACTCTGAGGCTCAGTTTGTCTCTGGTCTCGACATGTCTGTCAGCCGATCCGAGGGAGACCTCATGGAGGCAGCACGTGTCAATCCGCTCCGTGTAATCAACGGACGCGTTCGTATCTACGGCGCACGGTCACATTCAACTGTCACCGAGCAGTGGCGTTTCATCACTGCACGAGACACAATCAACTACATTGTTGTTGAGGCTGAGAAGCGTCTTGAGGATCTCGTGTTCTCCACAATTGACGGACGTCAAACACTGTTTGCAAACATCATCAATGCTTGCCAAGCAGTTCTTGAGCCGGTTCGCATCAACGGTGGATTGTACGAGGGCTTTACCGCCGATGGTCGCCGAATTGACTACGGATACACGGTCAAGTGTGATTCTTCAATCAACCCGCTTTCGCAACTTGAGGCTGGCACGGTGAGGTGCCGTGTTGGTGTACGAGTTTCGAGCGTCGGTGACAAGATTGAAGTTGAACTCATCAAGTCAAACCTCACAACAGCATTGGCATAACGGAGGAAGTAAATGGCACGCCCAGTTCTTTTTAAGAACCTCGCTACACAGCGTCAGGTTGTCGCAAAGATTACACCGAGCAACGCTGGTGGTGACCTTCCGACGTTCCCCGACTACTTCACACAGGTGAGTGGTGGTGAAATCACAGCCGCTGTTGAAAAGGTTTACCACGGTGGCGACATTTTCCCAGAGACCCTGTGCGCTCCTTCGGAAATTGGTGACGTAACACTTACTGGCTACCTGTCCGCAGATGCCGATTTCTTGAGCCGTCTCCAGCAGTTGCGCCAGATGGTCGGTCGTGTCCGCTACAACATTGATGTCCATGTGTTTGACTGCGATATTGCTGTTCCTGGCGCTGACCGCTCTTACACGAATGCGCTTCTGGTTGGTTTGACAGAGCCCGACGGTGATGCCACCTCGGGAACCCCTGCAACCTTTGCGATGACTTTCAGCATCTCAACGGTTTCGGTGGCTCGTAACCCGCTCGCCGCTGGCTGATAAACCCCCTTTCGGGGTTCCATTTTTGATGGCATGGCTGTGTTAGTGTTGCCCGCATGAGCAACGACTTTACTTTCACAAGCGGAAATAATGCTGATGCCGAGGCTGCGGATAGCAATGTCCTGAATCAGTTGAAGGCGGTTATTCAGAAGACCACGAAGCGTGAGGATATCTTCATTCAGGTTCCTGAGCGTGACGGTGTTCTTGTCCGGGTTTCACCGAATATCACGCAGAACCAGTTGCGTGCATGGCGTCGTAACGCTGGAGATGACACGAAGAAGGGTTTGGATACCCTGAAGTTTTCGTGCAACGTTATTGCTGCCACGTGCACTGGCATCATGATTAACGATGAGATTGTCACCAACGACATGGGTGTTGAGGTGACTTTTGCTTCTCAGGAAATCATGCAGATGACTGGTACTTCGCGTCCGCACCCAGATTGTGTTCAAGCATTTTTTGGTTTGGAGCCACACATTGAGGCGGCGGCTGTCGCCATCATTGAGGCTTCTGGATATGGTGACGCAGTTGAGGCTGTGGACCCTACGAAGAGGTCTTCGGAGAACTAGTCAGCGACGACCGCATCAAAATTGCGGCTCGGCTCGGAGACCTCTTTCATTGCGACCCGATTAAGTTGCTTGACTGTGATATTGATGAATGGCTGATTCGCCTTGCCTGTGCTAAAGTTATAGAGCAGGATAGAGAAAAACAGGAAGCAGAAGCAAAGCGTCAATCCAAACGCTGATTCCGCTGGAGCGCTCAATATCCGTCTAATCAACGGAGATATGTATGGCACGAGAGCGCGTAGTTATCAATATCGAGGTCAACTCGGATATTGCGACGATTGAGGCTACCCGTGCGGCTTTGGAGCGTCTTACTAAACAAAACCGTGACCTTAACGACGAGTATGACCGTCATAAGAAACGCATCACGGAAGTAACTAAAGAGAACAAGCGCCTTAACCGTGATAGTGACATGGTTGGCAATTCGTTGCGCAATCTTGGTAAGCATACGGCGACATCCAGTAGGCGGTTTGCCGGTTTGCGTAAGTCTGTTTTGAGTTTGCGTAAGGATATTGGAACACTAATTAGCGCTTTTGGTGGAATGATTGGGGTTGTAAACAAACTTTCTTTGATTGAGATTCCTCTTCTCGCTCTCGGCATGGCTGGCATAACGTCCTTGTTTAAGAGTGGTACAGGGTTTGTGAACCTTTATAGAGCGGCGATGAGTTCGCTTGCGTACACCGCTGCTGGCGTCGGTGTTGCTGTCACCACGGTTATATCTGCATTGCGTGAGTTCCAGTCAGTTCAATTTGCGCCAATGTACGTGGATGGTGCGATAAATACCGAGGATCGTTTTGCTGCTGCGTCTGGGGCGATGCGAATGTTTGTTGATAATACGAGACTTGCTGTTGTTGGGTCCGAGTCGCTTCAGAAGGCTTTCGGTACTTTGAGTAAACAGAAGCCAGTGACTGGTGGAACTGTTGCTGCGTTTGAGGGCTTGATGAATATTGTCGCCGGTAGCGGTGGGGATATTGGGAAGGGAAGCGAGAAACTTGCAACATTTTTGGCGCAGGTTCAAAAGGGTGGACTCGGGAGTGCCGCTTCAGCAGCCAAAGACCTTGGTCCTGACTTTGAGAAAATCATTAAAGAAGCGCAAGCGCTTGGTTTAAAGACATCTGACGAGTTTTTTAAGGCGGCTGCTGACGGTGCTCTTGGTGAGACTTTTCAGAAGAAATATGCGGGCCAGTTGGATGCTCTTAACGACACCCTGATTGGTCGTTTTAAGACTGCTTTACAGAGCACAAAAAATCTTTTGGGCGATATTGGTGACCAGTTTCTGCAGCCTACTGGTGAAGCGGTAATCAAGATTCAGAGGATTATTGAGCGGACGATACTGCAACTTACTCCCATGTTGCGTCAGTTCGGAACCGACACATTTTTGGGTGATGTCGTTAATCTGATTGACAAGGTATCTGTCAAGTTTGTTGGTTTGATGAATAAATATCTTGGTACCACTCCAGGTTTGTTTGAAAAACTTGGCGAATACATGGATGCGATTGGTAAAAGGTTTGAGAAGGTTCAGGATTGGGCTCGACAGTTTGTTGATGCTGGTCAGTTAATTACAGACAATTTTATTAAACCGATTTTTGAAGGTTTGATGGACAAGTTTGGTGGAGGAATGAATGTTCTCGCTAGTTTGGTTGAGGCTAATGCGCCGTTGCTGAGGTCTCTCGCTGACAGCATTGTTGATGTTATTGCTGCAATTGGTGAGTACGGGAACATGCTTAAAGAGGCGTTTATTGCGGTCATTCCGCTTCTCAATGTTTTCTTGAAGGTCACTGAAAAGATTTTTTCTATTTGGACGAAAATAAGTAAAGGTTTGTTGAGTGTTTTCGGTGGTATCGGTGGTGGTATCGGTAAGGCTCTTGCTGCTGTTCCTGTTCTATATGGCTCACTTATTCTTTTCAGTCGTTTTTTCAAAGTTTTTGGCGGAATGTTCGGGAAAGATATGAGCATTAAGGCGAACAATGTTTTCGTCAACGGTAGAGGTATTGGTGGTGGGCCGATGGGTGGACCTATGGGTGGCCCAGGCGGAAGGCCTATGGGTGGACCTGGGATACGAGGTCGAATGGGGTACTCATACAACCTTGCACGTAACAGTGGTGTGGGGATAGCGAGGTCTGCTCAGGCGGGTTTGCGATCTGGTTACGCTGGCGTAAAAGGTCTTGGTGGTTCTGGGGCATTCAACCAGTTGTACGGCTTGGGGAATATGGGTTTGATGCTCGGTGGAACTGCCTTGATGGGTGCTGGTCAAAAAATGGGTGGGACATCAACTGCTGGTGGAGCAGCGCTCACTGGTTTGGGTGCGGCAGCAAATCTTGGCGCAGCGGGTTCAATGCTTGGTTTGGGGGAATTGACATTTGGTACTGGAAGTGCAGTCGGTACCGGCGCAATTCTTGGTGGCGCTGCCGCTATCGGCGGAGGTTATGCGGCTGGCTCGTATATTGGTTCTAAATTCACAGATGATTCCGTTAGGTCGCGCGCAATGTCAGCAGCGACATCAGCGGCAGTTGGCGCTGCAATCGGAAGTGTTGTTCCTGGAATCGGAACTGCGGTTGGTGCTGGATTGGGTGCTGTTGTCGGTGGTGCTGTTGGGTATTGGAAGGCTGGCGCGGCGCGTAGAGATGCACGCAAAGCAGCAAAAGGCGTCATGGACAACTTTTTCATGGAAACAGAAGACGCATTCGCGGCTGGAGATGTTGAGAAACTGAAGGCCCAACTTGAAGGATTGAACGCCGAAATCGCCAAAGCAGCAACTGGCGATATTGACTACTACAACAAAAAGATTGACGAGCAACGCAAAAAGATTGACGAAACAGCAAAACAGATTGATAACTATTCAAGGAACGCTGATCTTGCTGAAAGAATGTTTGGGAAGAGCACCGATGCGTTGAACAAACTAGCCGAAGAAGCCGGCATCAATGTGCGCGACAAGGTTCTTAATTTCACTGAAATGCTGAAACTTGTTGGGAAAACTTCCGAGGAGCAGACTCGACTGGTTAAGCAATTTTGGGGAACTCTCGGCGGTCAGGCTCTTGGTGGTGCGCTCGGAAAACTTGACAAAATCAGGGAGCGTCGAGATACACAAAACGCTCTGGATGCTTCACAGGCGTCGCTTTTGGGTGGAAATGTTTCTGGCGAGAATCTTCTTTCTTTCGTTGAAAATCAAATCAAGTTCTCTACGGCGGAGTACGGAGAATTGGGTGGTTTGGCTAATGCCTATGAATCAATCATTGCTGGTTTGTCTGGTGAAACCTTGGGCAAACTTGATGATAAAACAAAAGAAAAGTTGATGGCGCTTGCCAACGACATACTTGACCCAACAGCGTTGGTCAAATCAATGGATCAGGAAATGCTTGCGACAATGGTCGGCGGTGCGAGTGCGCTTGCTGGTATGTCTTCGTCAGACATACTTTCTTTGGTTAATCAAAAGATGAAGACAGATCCGAACTTCCTTGCGAATTTCGGCGCATATCAAAGTCGAAATAACATGACTCAAATGAATGCAATGATTACTGGTCAGGGTGGCATTGTTGGCGCTTCGTCTCCGTATGGTTTTATGCCTCAGATTACGGTGAATGTCAATGCTCCGGTAATTGACCCAGAAGTTGTTCGTCAGATTCGCCTAGAACTTGAAGCATCGTTGCGCACGGCAAGGGAAAAGGGTGGCACCTTCACTGGTGGTGCAGGGACGTTTAGGCGTTAATTATGGCTACTACTGTAACTGCGTGGGTCCGCATAAACCCTGCCCTGACAAATGCTTCAGCATTAACACAAAATGATTCAGTGCAGAATGTTGTCCCACTTATTATTCGTCTTCTTCCAGCAACACCAGACCAAATTGCAGAAGATTTCCAACTTCCATACAACCCGTTGCAGGTTACTTACGGTGATCTATCTGATGAGGTTACGCAAATTGCGCGACCTGGAACTACACCGATTATTGCTTTCAAGTCACATCGGTTGATGACTGTTGACTTTTCGTTCATAGTTGCGCAACCAGGCGACGGGCTTGCCACGAGTGTTGATAGTTCTTTGCAGAATTTGCGTAAATTTGCTGCGAGCAGTAATAGGGTTATTTCTTTACTCAATTTTGATTCGTTGACAAACACGCCTTTTGTTTTCCGTAATTCCACTCAGGAACGTCTTACTGATGGACTGTTTTTCAATATTGTTTCTCTTGAAATTCAGAGTGTCAGAAGGAACAAAAACAATGAGATAACTCAGGCGAATGTCAACATTAGTCTCGTTGAAAACAGGAACCCGCTGATTAATGTTGCGTTCATTCCGCCACTGAAGTACACAAAAAAACCAGAAAAATGTTCCAATAAAAAGTATCGGCGGAATAATCCGGGGAAATGCCCCAAGAAGACCGAGAAGGTTACCTCTCCTTCGCAGTCCGAATTGTCAAGAGCGACGGCTGCAAATAATGCCTATGCGCAAAAAGATGGATTTACGCGATGCTTCTTTAACGCAGATGGATCAATGGTCTGTTCCTGATGATTACTTCCGATGTTCTTTCAATACAAAACCACGATACTTTGCAGAAAGTGGAATTCGCACAAGCGGTGACTGAATTGCGTGTAAATTATGACATCAATGGGTGTTCGCAGTTAACCGTGAACGTCGCTGATTACAAAATGCGAATGTGGGATAACAACTATTTCCAAGTGAGCACACCAGTTTTGTTTAAGGGTGAACGATTTCGCATAGCATCAACCGAAATTTCGCAGGCTGATGGTGAATATGTAAATGTTAAACTGGAAATTCGCACTGAGGCTGTGCAAAAAATGAAAGAAGACAAGACGCCACAGTCCTACAGATCGTCAACTGGTTTCGAATTTGCAAGAAAGGTAGCGAACAAGTTCGGACTTGAGCCGATAATTCAGGAGGTCGCTGGTGTAAAACAGGCGACAATCAAAGTAAAAGAAAAAAACAATAAAGAGTCTGTTTGGGATGTCCTGCAAAGATCAGCGCAAGATATCCAATTCATGTGCTTCGTTGCGGATGGAAGATTGTTTTATGCTTCACCGCAGTGGCTTCTCGGAAGATGGGGTTTGGAGTCAACGCCTGGGGCAACATTCGAGGTGTATAGGGGAAAAACGGAAAAACGAACTCTTCTGTATATTCCGTTGATTTATCCAGCAGACCCAAAGTTGAACTTTTTCTTGTTGCAAATGCCAAACATGCGAAGGTCTGAAGACTCGCCGAAGGAGTCGGAGGGGACAGCGCAATTGTGGGCTGGTGACCGCTACGAGGAGGGAATTGGGAGCGCCTATAATATTCGTGCTGGGATGACAGTTGTTGTGTATGGGGTTAGTGGATTTAATCAAGCATATTTAGTTACTTCGGTTGATTATCAGTATGGGCTTTCGGAACCTGTTGAGGTTGCTTTTGCTACTGTGGCTAAGTTGGCTCCCGCCGATAAAGCGAAGATTGATGAAAAGGTTTCTGAGGTAACTGTGATTTCGGGAACTGGAGGATGATGTGGTTGTAAATTTAAATGACGGTTTTGAAAACTTCCAGCGTGCAGATTCGCTTCAGAGAATTGATATTGATTTTTCGTCTATACACATCGGCGTCGTGACCGCTGTTGGGTCAGCCACGAACACTGTTTTTGTGAAGATTCCGGCAATCAACGAGAATGCCGAATTGGGTCCTTTTAAGTGTCTTCAACCTTTTACAAATGTTGTTGAAACACCAGTCCAGCAAACATTGACGACCACATCTGGCTCCGACCCTGATGGCGGAACATTTCTTACGAGTGCAAGTTTAAGTTCAACCACAACAGACATTCAGGGTGTCTACGGTACTCTTAATTTGCCGAGTGTGGGCAACCGTGTTTTGGTCGTATTAATGAATAATTCGTTTGATGAAGGTGCGGTGATTGGGAAACTATGAACACTTTAAGACTCCCCATCCGTTTTAAGACAAATTATTCAATGGAAACCATTTCTGATGCCACCGACGAATATTATGCAAAACTGTTGGCAGATTCGCTCCGCATTGAGCCTGGTGAACTCCCGATTAGTACATCATTCGGTGTTCTTGACCCGTCCTTTGAATACCAGACACCGCTAAAAGCGGTTCAGAACGCTGCCCGCCATATCCCAGAAATTTCTGTAACAAATGTTTCGTCTAAACTGGATGATACGGGGAAAATCCTGCTCAAAGTTGATTTTACGATTAAGGAATCCTGATGGCTTCACCAGATTTTTCAGACTACGTTGACCTAACGCTTTTTGATACGACGGCGAACACTATCTACAATGAGGCGATTGAGTACGCAAAGACAGCGTTCCCAGAGTTTTCTCCACGTGTCGGAACCGTTGAAAATGCAATTCTTGAAGCGTTTGCTCATGCTTCGTTCAATTTGACGACAACCATAAACAGGCTTCCTGATGGTTTGATGGAAGGTCTACTCAAACTCATGGGATTCTCCCGGATTGAAGCAACTCCAGCGGCTGGCGTAGTCAGTATTGAGGTGACGATAAATACTGGTGTAACAATTTCTGCTGGAACAATCGTTTCGTTTGATGTTTTTGACACTGGTGGCGTACTCACACAGTACCTATTTGAAACAACCGAGGATTTGATAATTTCATCCGGAAATACCAGTGGAACGGTAAATGTTGTCGCCGTTTCAGCAGAGGAATATCCGGATATACCAGTTCCCCAGGCGCTTACACTCGTTTCGACTACGCCATATATTTTTCAAGTTGAATTGCAAAGCGTGAGTACGGTCGGAACAAATACGGAATCAGATGAAGAATATTTTAATCGTGCCTCCAGATACCTTGCATCGCTGTCAAGTGCTCTAGTTACAGCAAATCAGATGACCAACTACATTTCCACAATGTACCCAACGGTTTCACGATTCAAAGTGTACGACCTTACGGAATCTGTGGACATGGATTTCAGCGCTGCGGACGCCGCTGGAGAGGTCACCGTGGCAATGTGTGACAGTATTGGCGACCCGATTGATAGTGCTCAAAAAACAATCATCCAAGACGATCTTGAATCAAAAGTTATTGCAGGTCTCAATGTGGGTCTGTATGACATGCAAATATTTGATGTTGATGTCGTAGCAGAGGTTGTTGTTGAGACAAATTATTCAACTGCAACAGTTTCTCTTGCCGTGTCCGCAGCAATCGAAAGTTATCTTTCAATCGCTGGTTGGGATTGGCAGGAAGGCGTTGCATCTAACAGACTTTCTGCTATCGCTGCCCGTGTTCCTGGTGTCAAGTATGTCGTTTCAATGTCGTCTACTTTGCCTACTTCCGTGCCTAGCCTTGCCTCTGAGTCGGCTGGAGAAATCACCATAATCGAAAAGGGAGCAATCCCAATAGGCTCGTGCACAACAACAGCGGTTTAATATGCTCCCAACAGTAAACTATATTGATGAATCTGAGCGCAGATTTGTTGAGTCAGCGTACTTTGCAACGCTTTTGGGCGGAATATGGAAATCAGATGCGACTATTACCGAGGATCCGTTAACATATCAAGATTTTGCTTTTGGGTCAATTTTTGTTGACGCAGTTGCCGAATCGGAAACAACCTACAACATCTGGTCAAACCCGTCAACAGATGTGCCGTCACAGTATGCAATCACAACAGACATAGAAAACACAGATTATATTGAGGCGTTTTGCTGGGTTCGTCCGACAAAAAATTGCACAGTAAATATCAACACTCAGTTGACGGAGGTGTACCTTGATGAACCAACAAACAATTTCATGCTTTCATCTGACACAAACGATGTTTTTGAGGGCAATGTTGGTTCTCACATAATTGCTGTTGGTGGCGCCGACGAACCAATATGGCATTTGGTTAGAGCAAAACTGATTCAAATCCCGTCCGGTGACGCGCAATATTCAATTGGTTTGAAAATAAATGTCGTATTTGATGATGATGCATCGCCTGGTGAATTGAACATTTCAAGGCCAACGATTATCAGAACTCATGCCATCTTTGAAAACGAGGCACTACAGGAAACATATCTATTCATACCAGATGTGTTTTTGGAGCAAGACACCGCAGATTTCACCTCCAACGAGGTCACATATCCGCTAATGCGTTTAATTGACGTCGCCTCTGACACTGCGCATGATGTTGCACAAAAAATTGATGAAATCAAATATATGGATATTGAATCAGGGTTTGACAGTACAGATACCGAAACATATAGCACCTTGATTAATCCTCTGTATTCGGATGTTCCGACACTCGGGTGGCTTTCTCAATTCCGAGGAAGAAATCTTGTCGTCACATATGAGCCATCTACCGATGGAGAAGAGTGGGAACAGTTTATTCTGGATTCATCAACTCTTGACGGAACTGATGTTATGGCAACATCATCAATTTCAACCTCTGGGATTTCGGGTGGAGTTGAAGAATATTTTCGCTGGCAGGTAGACACTGGGTATTACGGTCACAATGCCGGAACCATTTCATCAATGCTTTCAGCAATCCAACTATTTCTTACTGGCGATAAAACAATCAATTATGTAGCCACGCCAACAAGCATCCATTTTCAAACAAGTATCACAGAAACGTACGGATCAGATGCTTTGGCAATTGGTGACCCGAACCCGTACATTCTTGCGGTTATTGAACCAGCAAGACCACTTGGAATGATTGCGACCCACGAATTAGTTGCCTAGATATTTACTTTCATATTTGGTTGGCATAAAAAGGTAAACTTGTAGTATCCCTAAAGACGGGAGAAATATGGACGATCAAGAAAACATTGACGATCCAGCAATCGTTGAAGTTGACACCGAAATGGATGAATTGCGCAAGGTATTGCGTAATACCATGTCGGAAAAACTCATAACGAATTTCGTCATTATTGCCGAAGTTACCGATGAGGATGGTCAATCGCTGTCCCTGTCCGTATCTGACAGCATTACGCCATGGCTGGCGTATGGGATGATTAACAGCGCTCTGGCGATGCTAGGGTCTGGAGAATACCAATTCCCTTCAACGGAAGAATGAGGCTAATAATGGATAAAAACATCAAAATGAACCTTGGCGACCAGGCGGTTAAGGGTGCAGTTCTCGGCGCTCTTGCGTACTTTGGCGACGCTTTCGGTTTGGATGCCACGCAGGTTGCGGTCGCCATGCCGGTTGCACTGACAATCCTCGCTTGGGTTTCTACGAAGATTGGTGACAAGGGCACGACAGTCTTGTTCCGTGTTGTCAAGCAAGCGGCAGCAGCACAGGCAAAGAAAAGCAAGTAGTTTCAAGCCACGCGCATTTGCTACCTTATACTTGTAGACGACACAAAATGTCGTCTCCGAGTGTGGGGTAGTAAATGCTTGCTGGAAGGTACAACATAGTCTGTGACCAAGGGTCAACCTTTCAAAGGGTCATAGAGATTAAAGGTTTAGACAATTCTATTCTCAACCTTTCTGGATACACAGCCAGAATGCAGGTTCGTCGAGAAATTGACTCAACAACTACGCTGATTGAACTGACCACAGAAAACGGTCGAATCACCATTTACCCATCCCTTGGAACGATTGAACTCAATCTCACCTCAACCGAAACTGCGGAACTGGCACGGGGCGGCTATTACGACTTGGAGATAATTGACACCTCCAGTGGGGATGTCCAGAAAGTACTTCGTGGAGAGTTCAGGCTTGAAAAAGAGGTCACCCGATGACCACTCCAACACCCATCACTATTGGCGTGACTCTCCCTGATGGAAATTTTAATGCTGTAGTTGAAGATCAGAGAAACATTGTAACCATAAACGAAGAAACCCCCAATACGGTTATTGTTACCGTGCCAGGGATAAACGCCTCAATTTATAGTGCTTCTATTGTTTACGGTAGCGGTGCGCCTTGGACTATTGAGGTTGAAATCTAATGCCCACATACATTCCGTCCGATTACGGCAATATCGGAGATATTTACATTGATGTTGAGACCGGAGATTTCTACGGTCCGAAGACTGAGAGTGGTTGGCCAGATACACCATTTTTTACGGCTTTAACATCTGTAACTGTTGATGCGGCGGTTCTAAATGACCGACATGTACATAGCCAACCAGTGGCGAGTGCTACTTGGGTGATTACCCATGCACTCGGAGGACGGCCATCAGTAACGGTCGTTGACTCTGGTTTGACGAAAGTATACGGGGAAATAGTGTATGATAGTGACACACAAGTAAGAGTTATTTTTTCGGCTCCTTTCAGCGGTTTCGCGTATTTAACGTGAGGTAAATAATGGCGCAAAAGTTCCTAACAAACCTTGATCTTAACCAGAACCAACTGGTTAATGCAACATTTGAGGTTCTTGCAACCGACCCCAGCAGTGGGAACTTTGAGGGTCGCCTTATTTACAACTCCACCGAAGACACAATCAAGGTTTATTCGGGTTCAGCATGGCGGAAAATGCTCCATGACGTCGTTGCTGGTGGCTCTTATACTGATGCGCTCACGATTTCTGAATCCAATGGGCAGATAACACTCACCCTAAACCTTGCTGACACCGACAGCGCTGGTCTTCTTTCAAGCACATTCTGGAATGACCTCAATGATGCGACCTCTGCTGCTACGGCAAGCAAACTCGTCAAGCGCGACGCCAATGGAAATATCAGCGTTGCCGACCCGACATCTGATTCGCATGCCGCAACCAAGGGCTATGTTGATGCCGCTCGTTCTGGTCTGGATGTTAAGCAGTCTGTTCGTGTTGCGACAACGAGCGCAATCAATATTGCGACAGATTTGGAAGACGGCGACACCATTGACGGTGTCACCCTTGCGACTGGTGATCGAGTCCTTGTCAAGAACCAGAGCACTGCCTCAGAAAACGGCATCTATGTTGTCGTCGCTTCTGGTGCGGCAAGCCGCTCAACGGATGCAGACAGCAATGCTGAAGTCACGGCAGGAATGTTCACCTTCGTTTCTGAAGGTTCAACCAATGCTGATTCGGGATGGGTTCTTACTACCAATGACACAATCACGCTTGGGAGCACCTCTCTTGACTTTGCACAGTTCTCTGGTGCTGGTCAAGTAACAGCAGGTGACGGTCTAACTAAGACCGGCAACACCCTTGATGTTGTTGGAACAACCGACAGAATCACAGTAAATGCTGACAGTGTTGATATTGCATCTACTTATGTTGGTCAATCAAGCATCACCACGCTCGGCACAATTTCCACGGGAACATGGGAAGCCACGGATGTTGGTGTCGCACATGGTGGTACTGGCGCCTCCACTGAATCTGGTGCCAGAACAAATTTGGCTTCTGCGTCGTCGGAAGCATCAGGTCGAACAACGAGCACACCGACACTTTCTCGTGTTTCCAAGCAGGGTTGTGCTGCGAGCGTGGGCGGTGTTTCAACAACGACCGTAACCCACAACTTCAACACTGTTGATGTCGTTGTTCAAGTTTACGAAGTTGCAACTGGCGCCACGGTAATCGGTGATGTAACACGAGCAAACTCAAATACGGTGTCAGTTGTTCTTAACGGAACTATTAGCGCGAACGACTACACCATCGTCGTCACGGGCTAATATCAACATTGGCTTCGAGGAGCCAATGACAATATAACCGAAAGCGATTGAGGTCGTGGCGCAAAAATTTACTGTACCTATCACTATCAAGCAGTTGGCGTCTGCTGGCTCAGATGCGCTCACGGTTTTTGTAAACGGTGAAGTTTACGGTCGCGTAAAAATTGAGGCTGGCGGTCGCTTATCGTGGAGCGACGGCACTGGTGTCTATGACACAAATCTTTATCGTGATGGCGCAAATACGCTCGCCACTGACGACATCTTCAAGGCGCTCACGGCACTGGTTTCTCCGACAACCAATGGTGCTCCGTCGGTAAGCGTCCCAGATGGAGCGATTGCGGTTGATAACACAAACAACCGCCTATATTTCAGGTCAAACTCAACATGGCGTGTTGTTGAGGGTGGGGCAACGGTTTCCGCAACTGCTCCAAGCAACCCACTCGAAGGCGCTCTGTGGTTTGACACTAGCGATGACACGCTTTATATCCGTCAGGGAAGCGCATGGGTTGTCGCTGGAGGTGGCGGTGCTTCGGTAGAGGTTGGAGCAACTGCCCCTTCTTCCCCCAGTGAGGGGGATATGTGGTGGGATTCCAACCTTCTTGAACTTTTCATTTACTACTCGTCAGCCTGGGTTCAGGTAACACCAAGTAGTGAATATTTTGACCTAGCAGACCTTGGCGACGTTTCCAGCACACCGCCAACAAATGGTCAAGTCCTCGTATTCAATAATTCAACTGGTGAGTATGAGCCGACAACTTTATCCACTAGCAGTTCACTTGATGGGCTAACCGACACAACATTAACCAGCCCAACATCTGGGGAATTCCTTAAGTACAACGGAAGCGCATGGGTTAATGATGCAATTGACCTTGGAACAGACACAACAGGTAATTATGTTTCCGATGTAAGCGGAGGAACAGGTGTCACGGTTACCCACACACCAGGAGAAGGATCAACGCCATCGGTGGCGATTGGTCAGGATGTTGGGACAACCGCGGACGTAACTTTCAATACGGTCACCGCAGACCTCACGGGGAATGCTGATACGGCAACTGCTCTACAGACTTCCAGGACGATTGAACTTACTGGTGATGTAACCGGTTCTGCATCGTTTGACGGAACAGCAAATGCGACATTGAGTGTCACGATTTCGTCCGACTCTGTCGCCCTCGGCACAGACACGACAGGTGACTATGTTCAGAACCTCGTCGCGGGTACTGGTGTCACGCTTGGTGCAAACTCGGGTGAAGGCGCAACACCAAGCATCGCCATCGGTCAAGATGTCGGAACAACAGCCGACGTCACGTTCAACACCGTAACTGCCGACCTTACGGGTGACGTGACTGGAAATGCCGATACAGCCACATCGCTGGAGACCGCCAGAACAATCTCTCTTGGGGGTGACCTCTCTGGTTCGGCATCGTTCAATGGAACCGCCGATGTAACGATTACCGCAACGGTGCAGCCGGACTCGATTGCCCTTGGTACGGACACCACTGGCAACTACATGTCGGGTGTTACGGCTGGAACTGGAATCAGTGTCACCCACACACCAGGTGAAGGCTCAAATGCGACGATTGCACTTGATGCTGACCTGAGCAGTTTGGGTGACATAACCGTTACGAGTCCTGAACAATATCAGACATTGGTGTATGACGGTTCTGAGTTCATTAACGAATATCCGACAACAGTAAGCAATGTACAAAACGCAGAAACAACCACCCTCACTGTTGGAACTGTTGTCTATCTGTTTGGCGGAACTGGTGACCGCGCATCGGTAAAGAGGGCAGACAATTCATCTGACACAACGTCGTCAAAGACTGTTGGAGTCGTTGCTTCTTCTATCAATTCTAGTGCCAACGGTCCAGTTGTCACTCGCGGATATGTGAATGGCATAAACCTAAGCAGTGGATATGCGGCAGGCGATATTCTTTGGCTTGGCTCAAACGGTCAATTCACTGCAACGAAGCCATCCACCCCCGACCATCTTGTCTTTGTCGGCGTTGTTGTTCGAGCAACAAACAATGGAATTGTATATGTAGCAACACAGAACGGCTACGAACTTGAAGAACTCCATGATGTAAAAGTTAGTAGCCTCGCCAATAAAGACGTATTGGTGTGGAACAGCGCATCGGCTGTTTGGGTCAACGGACAAATTAACCTCGGAACAGACACAGTTGGTGACTACGTTCAGAACCTTGTTGCCGGAACTGGCGTAACCATAACAGATAACTCTGGCGAAGGAACAACGCCAACAGTTGCTATAGGTCAAGACGTTTCAACAAGCGCTTCTGTGTTGTTTGCAGAAGTAGAGACAACTGGAGATTTTACCGTTGGCGGCGACCTGTTCGTCACTGGAACACTTACAACTGTCAACGAAACAAACCTTGCGATTGAAGATACGTTCATATATCTCAACGATGGTTCGACAGTCACCAACCCGGATTTGGGAATCGTTGGCAACTACAACGACGGAACCTACGCACACTCTGGTGTGTTCCGTGACGCAACCGATGGTAAGTGGAAGTTCTTTGACTCGTACACCCCGGAGCCAACGGACCCGATTAACACTGGGCATGCCTCTTATGCTCCTGCGCCAGTCGTAGCCGAAACATTTGAGAGCACGGTATCCACTGGCACCGCACCGTTCACCGTTTCCTCAACGACTGAAGTAACAAACCTTCATGCTGATACTGCAAGTTCGCTGCACACAGCCCGCAACATTTCGCTTGGTGGAGATATTGCTGGCTCAGCCTCGTTTGACGGGTCTGGCGATGTCACCATCACCGCAACCGTTCAAGCGAACTCCGTTGCGCTCGGCACCGATACAACTGGCAACTACATGGTTGACATCGCTGAGGGAACAGGTGTCACCATCACCCACACACCGGGTGAGGCGTCAACTGGAACAATCGCAATTGGTCAAGACGTTGGAACAACTGCGGACGTTACTTTCAATACCGTCACGGCAGATGTAACCGGCGACCTGACGGGAAATGTCACGGGCAACGCCGACACTGCCACTACACTGCAAACTTCCCGAACTATCTCGTTGGGTGGAGACCTTTCGGGTTCTGCTTCCTTCAATGGTTCTGCGGACGTAACCATCACCGCAACGATTGGTGCCGACTCGGTTGCCCTTGGAACTGACACCACTGGCAATTACGTTCAGAATCTTGTCGCTGGTACGGGAATAACACTCACCAACAACACCGGTGAAGGTGCAACCCCAACGGTTGCTGTCACCGCAAACACATACGAAGCATTCGGTGCAGTTGCCACCCACGAATCAGACACAACCAACATTCACGGTATAACGGACACTGCCGCCCTTGTCACTTTGGCTGGGACACAGACCCTCACCAACAAGACGCTTACCAGTCCAGTCATCACTGGTGTGTCTCCGCAAATAACCCTTGCTGGAGATTTGACTGGCTCAGTAACCCTGACCGACCTTGGCAACGGAACGCTTACGGCAACGATTGCCGCCAACTCCGTTGCTCTCGGCACAGACACAACGGGCAACTATGTAAACGATGTAACGGCAGGTACGGGCGTCACAGTCACTCATACACCAGGTGAAGGCTCCAGCCCAACAATTGCAATTGGTCAGGCAGTTGGAACAACAAGCGACGTTACCTTCAACACAGTTACAGCCGACTTGACGGGTGATGTAACTGGAAATGCAGATACCGCAACGACCCTTGCCGCTGCGCGGACGATTTCACTTGGTGGTGACCTGAGTGGCTCGGCATCCTTTAACGGCTCGTCGGATGTAACAATCACGGCGACCATTGGTGCAGACTCCGTAACCCTCGGCACAGACACCACAGGAAACTACGTCAACGACGTAACGGCTGGCACTGGCGTAACTGTTACTCACACCCCAGGAGAAGGTTCGAGCCCGACCGTGGCAATCGGTCAGGCAGTGGCCACATCGGACAGCCCAACATTTGCAGGTGCAACTCTTGATGCAGTCCAAATTGGAATCACTGCTGCTGGAGAGATTGACACATCTTCTGGCAATCTCACAATTGACTCTGCTGGCGGAACCGTAACGGTTGACGACAACCTGATTGTTTCTGGCGACCTCACCGTTTCTGGAACTACAACGACGGTAAATACCGAGACAATCAATTTGGCTGACAACATCATCACGCTCAACAGCAATGAAACTGGCACCCCAAGCCAAAACGCTGGTCTTGAGGTTGAGCGTGGCACCTCAACAAATGTGCAACTACGTTGGAATGAGACCAGCGACAAGTGGGAACTTTCCGAAGACGGTTCTAATTACTATGACATCGCTACCGAGGCATATGTTGATGGACAGACAATCACATCGCTGGATGACGTAGGTGATGTAACAATCACCTCTGCCACATCTGGGGATTTCCTAAAGTGGAACGGTACGGCATGGGTCAATGACCCAGTGAACTTGGGTACGGATACGACTGGAGACTATGTCGGTTCGCTCGTCGCTGGCACTGGTGTTACCCTCACGAATAACTCCGGAGAAGGCGCAACACCGACCGTAGCAATCGGTCAAGCGGTTGGCACGACAGACAACGTCACATTCAACAGCGTTACCGCCAGTCTCACGGGCAATGCAGATACTGCAACCACGCTGGCAACTTCACGAACGATTGCCCTCGGCGGAGATTTGTCTGGTTCGGCATCGTTTGACGGCTCGGCAAACATCACCATCACTGCAACGATTGGTGCAGATTCAGTTGCCCTCGGAACGGACACCACCGGGAACTACATGGAGGATGTCTCGGCTGGAACGGGCATCTCGGTCACCCACACGCCAAGTGAGGGTTCCACGGCAACGGTTGCACTCAACGCAACGTTGGACAACCTGAGCAATGTAAACGCCCCCGCACCTTCGGATGGTCAGTTCCTCAAGTACGTCTCTGCCTCGTCCGAATGGCAACCAGCGGCAATCCCCACCATCAACAACCTTGACGATGTCGGCGATGTAAACATCACGTCCGCAACATCGGGCGATTTCTTGAAGTGGAACGGGTCTGCGTGGGTTAACGACCCAGTAAACCTTGGAACCGATACAACAGGCGATTATGTGCAATCACTGGTCGCTGGAACCGGTATCTCTCTTGCGAATAACTCTGGCGAAGGTGCGACACCGACGGTAACGCTGAACGCAGCGATTGATGACCTTTCCGATGTGTCTGCGGCAGCCCCAACGAGCGGAGATGTTCTTTCGTGGAACGGGTCAGCATGGGTGTCGTCTGCACCATCAAGCGGCGCATCACTCACGGTTTCTGCGACAGCACCGTCGTCACCGTCCGAAGGGGACATGTGGTTTGAGTCCGATACGGGTCGCACGTACGTGTACTACGACAGCGCATGGGTGGAAATCGGAGCCATTTCCGCAGGGTCGCGTGTCTCTATTTCTGCAAATGCACCGTCCAACCCGACGGCTGGAGACACATGGTTTGACTCAGATACTGCCCAAACCTTCATCTATTACGACAGCCAGTGGATTGAAATTGGTGCCTCGGCAATGGCTGCCACCATTGCCGGAACCGCCCCAAGCAATGCGATTGGCGGTCAAATATGGTTTGACTCCAACACAGGCGGCACCTATGTCTATTTCAACTCCACATGGGTGGAGGTTGGCGCATCTGCCCTTGACACGCTCCTCAACACGATTGAGGCAAAGGGCGACATCCTCGTTGGAACTGCAGACAATGCGGTAGACAACCTGACGGTTGGCTCCAACGGGCAGATTCTCGTGGCAGACTCGGCAGAGGCAACTGGTCTAAAATGGGAAACGCCAAACTACGCGTCAACAGGTAAAGCCATCGCAATGGCAATCGTCTTCGGAGGATAATTTATGACAGCACCAAACATCGTCGGAGTCACGACCATAACGGGAAAGACGGCAGTCCTTGTCGTCACCACGAGTGCGACGGCTATTGTGGAGAACACAGCATCAAGCGGCAAAGTGTTCAAGGTGAACGCTTTGTATGTTTCCAACGTCGACGGAACGAATGCAGCAGATGTGAATGTTGATATTTACCGTTCTTCTACGGCATACCACATCGCCAAGACGGTTTCAGTTCCCGCAGATGCAACATTGGATGTGATTGCCAAGTCCATTTACCTTGAGGAAGGTGATGCCCTGCGCCTCACGGCAAACGCAAACTCCGACCTTGAGGCGGTCTGCTCTTACGAAGAGATTAGTTAGTCATGGCGCAAATAGGCGGGATTATCGGTCCGAAGAAATCAGTAAGCATTTCTGAAGCATCCGGTGTTTGGAGCCTGGGTTTTGCCCAAAAAGAGCGAGGCGCTTCAAACTGGCCCACCTTTATTCCACAAATCAATGTTGAGTATTTAGTTATTGCTGGAGGTGGCAGCGGCGGACCAGGCGGTGGTGGAGAACGTGGTGGTGGAGGCGCTGGTGGTTACAGAAATTCGGTTAGCGGTGAATTATCTGGTAGAAACTCGGCTGCGGAATCGCCACTAACTTTTGGTGCTGGAACATACACAGTCACGATTGGTGCTGGTGGTGCTGGTGGAAGCGGTATTCATAATAACGGAAACAATTCCGTTTTCCATACAATAACCTCCATTGGCGGTGGAAGAGGTGACTCTGGTGGCGGTGGACAAAACGTTGGAAGCGGTGGCTCAGGAGGAGGTGGTGGCGGTGCGGGGACTGCTGGACAAGGATTCAATGGAGGCACATCAATAAACAACTCTTCTGGCGGTGGTGGTGGCGGCGCAGGTGGCGCTGGAGGAAATGCCCCATCTGGAGTTGGTGGAGCAGGCTTGGCATCTTCAATAACTGGAACTTCTGTTGGTAGGGCAGGTGGAGGTGGTGCTGGAAATCCCAACTCTAATGGAGGAGGAAGTGGTGGTGGAAATGGCAATGTCAGCGGAACCGCCAATACAGGCGGAGGCGGAGGCGGCGCTGGTGGAAGCGGCGGCTCTGGAATCGTTATTGTTAGGTATTTGACCTCGGAAGCATCATGGGCATCGGTGACTGGTGGGACTGTAACTACTTCAGGCTCCTACACAGTTCACACATTCACCACCAGCGGCACGCTAAGCATTTCGTAGGTTTTAGTACTATGTTCTATAATGTAAGCACAAACATCACAGGAGAGTAAAGAAATGGCTCATTTTGCCCAAATCAACGCCGACAACGTGGTGACACAGGTAATCGTCGTTTCCAACGATGATTGCGCTGGTGGCGACTATCCGACAAGCGACGCACCAGGTGCGGCATTCTGCAACAACCTGCTCGGCGGCACGTGGAAACAAACCTCGTATAACGGGAACTTCCGCAAGCGCTATGCAGGAATCGGTTACACATTCAATGCCGACCTTGATGCATTCATTGCCCCACAGCCCTACCCCTCTTGGACGCTGAACGAAGAAACTGCCGACTGGGAAGCACCTGTTGCACGACCAGCAGAAGGCATGTGGACGTGGAATGAAGCAAATCAGGAGTGGGATGAAGTCGCATCGACAGGGGTGTAACCCATGGCGCTTTCGTTCCCTGCTAATCCTTCGGTAAACGACACATACACGGAGGGAAGCCGTTCCTGGAAATGGAACGGCACAAAGTGGGAACTTGTTATCAGCACACTTGTTGCTGGTTCGGTATCTACTGCTGAGATAAACAACGGCGCTGTTACTACGGCAAAACTCGCCGATGGTGCTGTGACCGCAGTCAAACTTGGTCCTGGTATTGGTGGCGGTCTTGACACCGAGGCTGAGGGTGCGATTTCAATAATGGATATAGGTTCATAATTAAGAGAGCGGAGTAGATGTTATGGCGATTTCAAGAACAGAAACAAGACTGGGCGGTCCTACTTCGCTCGGTACCTCTACGACCGCAATTTGTTCTGCCAGTGCAGGCGTAACGGAGGTCATCAAGCAGTTGCTCATCTGCAATACGGATACTGTTGAGCGCACTTTTAGTCTCGCCATCGGTACTGCGGCGACGGCTACGAACCGTTTCTTTTCCGCCATGCCGATTGGCGCGAATGACACGATTGTTTTGGATACTGCGATAGTTCTTGCTCCAACGGAAACACTTGAGGGTTTGGCTGATACGGCAAGCAAGGTCGTTGTTACTGCTCTTGGCTGGGAAAAGACGACTACCTGATGGCTCTTTCTGCTGGTCTCGGCGCAGGCGGTAATCGACCTGGTGTTTGCACTAGCAGTACTCGCCCTGCTTCGCCCTATCTCGGGCAGACAATTTTTGAGACTGACACCAACAAAATGAAAGTTTGGTTAGGTTCAAATTGGTCATCTGGTACTGCACATACCACACCATTCGCAGTTGAATACCTTGTGGTTGCTGGCGGTGCTGGCGGTGGCTACACCCATGGTGGTGGTGGCGGTGCTGGCGGTTATAGGTCGTCGGTTTCTGGTGAGTCATCTGGTGGAGGTGGTTCAGCAGAAACAACATTGGCTTTAGATTTGGGAACATACACCGTCACCGTAGGTGCTGGCGGAGCGGCTGGAACAACCTCCAATGCGACTGGTGTAAATGGTTCTAATTCGGTTTTTTCCTCTATTACTTCTACTGGTGGTGGTTACGGAAACAGTTACAACAACAGCCCTGCAAATGGAAACTCTGGTGGTTCTGGCGGTGGCGGTGCTGGTGCCAATACCGCTGGCAACGGTGGTGCAGGAACGTCAAGCCAGGGCTATGCAGGTGGTAACGCAAGTTCTAATGGTACGGCAGGTAACGGCGGCGGTGGTGGTGGTGCTGGTGCTGTTGGTGCTAATGCTACTGGTGCTATAGGGACGGGTTCTGCTGGTAATGGTGGTGATGGTGTGAGTTCTTCCATCAACGGTACGGCTACCACTCGTGCTGGTGGTGGTGGTGGTGGTAGATGGAGTTCAGGAACTTTTGGTTCTGGTGGTTCTGGCGGTGGCGGGCGTGGAGGGTATCCATCGAATGTTGCAACTGCTGGAACGGCAAATACGGGTAGCGGTGGCGGTGGCGGTGGTGACGGCGATACGCCTGTCGGCGGTGCGGGTGGTTCTGGAATCGTTATTATTCGCTATTTGACTGCCGATGCAAGCGGCTACACAGTCACAGGCGGAACAAAAGTGGTTGGTCCAACTGGAGCAACCTCTTACACCGTTCACACATTCACATCTAGTGGAAGTTTGGTGATTGCATGACCGTCTCAGCAACAAGCAACGGTCTCCGTCCAGGAGTATGCACCTCAACTAATCGTCCGTCTACGCCGTTCGACGGAATGGTTATTTATGAGACGGATACGGATTTGGTGAAGGCGTATAACGGTTCGTCATGGGAAACCGTCGGACCTACTACGGCTAGCGGACTTTCCTATCTCACGGGTGCATCATTTAGCGCGGTGTCGACCGTCAGTTTTGCATCGGGCGTATTCACATCGACGTACCAGAACTATGTAGTGACGCTAAATCTGACGGCATCAAGCACAGACCAAGATATTTCAATTCGCGTCAATAACGCTGGTACACCGCGAACCGCCGCAAACTATTACGGTTCCAAAACGACTATCACCGGCCCGGGTACGTCAACAAATACCGGAACCAATGGCGGAACGTCCCATAACGCTATGCGAACATTAAGCGCATACATAACATTGGGCGCAACTATTCAGGTTTATTCACCATTGGCAACGGGAACCAATACGTCGTGGACGGTTCAGGCGTTCGGCGCGGAATCAGTTAGCAGCGCAAACATTGTTAGCGGTTGTACGTACAACGCACTAGAGGCGCATGATGGTCTAACTTTCGTTGTTGGTGGCACGATTACCGGCAATTACCGCGTGTACGGTATTGCGAACAGTTAGGAGTCATCATGTCTAAACCACTAATCCAAATTGGCGACGAGGTTCGCGAGATGAACGACGCAGAAGTCGCGCAACGGCAACTTGACATTCAGACCGCCGAAGCAGTGAAAGCAGAAGCAGAAGCGGCAGCCGCTATTCGCCAGTCAGCACTTGCCAAACTTGCCGCTATCGGTCTAACCGACGACGAAATCAACGCAATCGTTGGGGGTGTCTAATGCCGTTATCTAATGTAATCGGTGCCTCATCCATCCTGAAGCCAGGTGTCTGCACGTCGTCAACTCGCCCTGCCTCCCCGTATGACGGGCAAGTTATTTACGAGACAGACACGAACCTGACGCTTGTGTATGAGGGCTCAGAGTGGGCGGTATTGAATCAACAGGTTTTTGGCAGTCGCAACGTGGTTATCAATGGCGCGATGCAGGTGGCACAACGAGGAACAAGTACGGCGGGCATCACGACAAGCGGCTATTTCACGGCGGATAGGTGGCGAGTGAACTACTCGTCGCTTGGGACATGGACTCAAAGCGTTGAGAATGATGCGCCGACTGGTTCGGGTCTGCGCCAATCGCTAAAAATGCTTTGTACTACGGCTAATGCCGCACCTGCGGCAGGTGATGTTCTATTTATGCAGTACCGATTTGAGGGTCAAAATGTGCAACAGTTTCTCAAAGGAACTGCGTCAGCCAAATCTTTCATGCTGACGTTCTGGGTCAAATCAAATGTGACGGGAACTTTTATTGCTGAGGTTGCCGACGTTGACAACACTCGCCAAGTTTCCAAGTCATACACGATTTCGGCTTCGGAAACTTGGGAAAAGAAAACCATTGATTTCGGCGCAGACACAACGGGTGTGTTTGATAACGATAATGCTGGTTCGCTGTTTCTGAACTTTCACATGGGCGCAGGAACCAATTACACATCAGGAACACTAAACACGAATTGGGCAACAACCGTTACCGCAAACCGTGTTATCGGTCAAGTCAATGTCGCCGCCGCCACGAACAATTATTTCCAAATCACTGGTGTTCAGTTGGAAGCAGGTTCGGTGGCGACACCGTTTGAGTTTGAGGACTACGGAACGACACTTGCCAAATGCCAGCGGTACTACTGGCGACTTGTTGAAGGTTCAGGAGCCGAAAGAATCTCTGTTGCCGCAGCGCACAGTTCGTCTGATGCGAGAGCCGTAATAACATTTCCAACCACTATGCGAACGAGTCCCACCCTAGAAATCGCAACTGGTGCCTACTATTCGTTTGAAAGAAACAATGCAGACGACGACATTACGAGCCTCACAATAGCCCAGGCTTCAAAAAGCAGTTGTTTGATTTACAACAACACGGAAATATCCTCAACCGCAGGACACGCTGGTAATTTTCGTGCAACCAGCGCATCTGCAAGACTATCGTTTACTGCGGAACTGTGATGAGAAAATATTACAAACAATCCATTATTGGCGGAGTATGGTCAATTTGGTATGAGGAAAACGGTTTTCGTTACTCTTTCACCGAAACAAATTCCGAAAACGCCGACTATCAGGCGTACCTTGCGTGGGTTGCTGAAGGCAACACCGCAGAAGAATGGCAACCAGACGGCGGAGGTGAATAATGGCTATTGATTTCCCCAACTCCCCCACGAACGGTGACCTGTTCTCTGCTGGTGGAAAGAACTGGCAGTACAACGGAACCGCTTGGGTTCTTCTAGGCATCATCCCCAACGTAAGACTTCTTGACGACGTAGGTGACGTAACAATCACCTCAGCAACATCTGGGGACTTCCTCAAATGGAACGGCTCTGCATGGGTCAATGACACTATTCCGACCATCAACAACTTGAACGACGTGGGTGACGTAACGATTACATCTGCCGCTTCCGGAGAGTTTCTCAAATGGAACGGAAGCGCATGGGTCAATGCCGTCGCTTCCACGGATGTCATGACAGACACCAAGAATGCGGCAATAATCACCATGGATATAGGAGCGTAAGTTATGGCAGTTGGCGACAGGACAGAGACACGGCTTGGCGGACCCACACAGTTGGGTACGTCGACCACGACGGTTTGCACGGCTGCGTCAGGTTACGCAGAAATAATCAAGCAAATCATCATCACGAACACTGACACGGTGGACCGCACGTTCAGTCTTGCCATTGGCTCGGCTGCAACGGCGGCAAACAGAATCATTTCTCAGTTGCCCATTGGCGCCAACGACATAATGGTCTTGGACACTGCTTTGGTGTTGAATGCCACGGAAACCCTTGAGGGTCTTGCTGATGCTGCGAGCGTCGTGAATGTCACGGCGATTGGCTGGGAAAAGCAGGTTTCGTAAACCATGGGCGTTTCCACACCGTATGGCATTCAAGGGCTGAAGAACTATGTAAGGGTCACCACGCCTACGAGCATTGAATATCTGCTTGTTGGCGGTGGTGGAGCAAGTAGTGCTTCAAATGGTGGTGGCGGAGGTGGTGGCGGTGTTCTGTCTGGAACTACATCTGTTACTGGCGGTTCTGAATACACAATAACTGTTGGTGGTGGCGGGTCTGGTGCTGGTTCAACTGGAGTAAATAATGTCAAAGGCAATAACGGGTCAGACACGGTCGCTTTTTCTTTGACTGCTGGTGGCGGTGGTGCAGGCAACAGCCTAAACAACAGCGCTGGTGGTTCAAATGGACGAGCAAGCAATGGTTCTGGTGGCGGTGGGTCGGTGACAAACGCCGGTATAACGGCTGCTCATAATGCTGGTTCTGGAAACGGAACAGGGAAAAACGGAGGCGCTGGGCTTGGCGACATTGCTTCGGGTGGCGGAGGCGGTGCTGGTGCTGCTGGAACTGCCGGAACATCAACAAATGGCGGTACGGGTGGAAACGGTGTTCAAAATTCAATAAATGGAACAAACTTGTATTGGGCTGGCGGCGGCGGTGGAACAAGTAATGGAACTGCGGGGAATGGCGGTCTTGGTGGTGGAGGTGGCGGAGCAACCAATACTGGAACACCTGGTCAAGGCGGTGGGTCGGCACTTAACTCTGGCGGCAATGGTGGTACTGGTACTGGGAATGATGGCGGAAATGGCGGCGACAATACTGGTGGCGGTGGTGGCGGTTCTGGTTGTCAACAGAATCAAGTAGCATCGGCAGTCGGTGCAAACGGTGGCTCTGGTGTAGTCATTATTAAATATCCAGATATTTACAGCGCTGCAACCTCTACGACTGGTTCTGTATCGCTGAGCACGGTAAACGGATACAAAATATATACATTCACCACTAGCGGAAGCATCACCTTCTAATGAGTATCTCAGGCGCACGTAAACCAAGACTCGCTACAGAGTACGGTATTGCATCTGGCGGTACTGAATCAGATATAACCGTTTCAGGTGTCTCATACAAACTTCATACATTTGCGGCAACAGGTACGCTTTCGGTTACTCAACCCGGTTGGTTTGATGTGCTTACCATCGCTGGTGGCGGTGGAGGCGGTGGAAGCAATGGGAGCGACTTCCATGGCGGAGGCGGTGGCGGTGGCGGAGCCCAACTAACGACAATGTACCTATCCTCCAACGCAACAGTGACGGTCGGTGCTGGAGGAAATGGTGGTGCAATAGGTGGAGGAACAAAACCCTCAGATGGAACATCATCATCTGTCGGCGGTGCTGTTCTTTCAAATGGAGTTGCTGCTGCTGGTGGTGGTGCTGGCGCTGACGGTTGGGGTAACAAGAATTCCAATGGTGGTTCAGGTGGCGGTGGAGGAATGGAGGCATCAAGTACAAAAGGTTTTGGTATCCCAACACAAGGTAATGATGGTGGTGCAGGATTTAATAGCAGGGGTCCAGGAAACGGCGCTGGCGGTGGTGGTGGTGCGGGTGGAGTCGGTGGAGCCGGCACTTCGTCTGCTGGTGGCGCTGGTGGCGATGGCGTTGACATATCTTCGTGGCTTGGAAGTGGAGCCCCTTCGTCTCCGTACTACATGGCGGCTGGGGGAGGTGGAGCAAGATACAGCGGAAGTAGCGGTGCTGGCGGTTCCTCTATTGGCGGCAATGGTGGCTCCAATACGACAGGAAGCGCAGCGACTGCAAGCAGGGCTTCTGGTGGCGGTGGTGCTTCTGGTGCTGGATACAACTCTGGAGGAAACGGTTCTGGAGGAATCGTCTATATCCGTAGAAGAGTCTCTGGATCTGCTGTAGGAACGCTGACGTATCTCCCGGTTTTGAATAATGTCGAGTATTTGATTATCGGTGGCGGTGGCGGTGGGGGAGGACGTCATGGTGGTGGCGGTGGTGCTGGTGGTTACCGTTCATCGGTGAGCGGAGAATCCTCTGGCGGTGGCGCATCCGCCGAAGACAAATTATTATTTACTGCTGGAAGCACATACTCAATCACTGTTGGCGCTGGCGGTCCAGGTGGTACTGCAAACAATAACGGAACGCTCCCAAGAGCAACATCGGGTAGCAATAGTTCTGCTTTTGGTATTACATCAACTGGTGGCGGCGCGGGTGGAAACGGGAATGTTGCTGGTGAAGCAAATGGAATTGCTGGCGGTTCTGGTGGTGGCAGTGTTCCTTCTGGTACTGGTGGCGCTGGTACTGCAAATCAGGGGTATGCCGGAGGAAATGGCGGCAGTACTTATCTTGGTGGCGGTGGAGGTGGTGCATCTGCTGCTGGTTCAAATTACTCTGGTTCGACTGCAGGCAATGGTGGCAATGGACTTGCGTCAAGCATCACTGGCTCCTCCATAACCCGTGCTGGAGGTGGCGGAGGTGGTGGATGGACTGGCAACACTGCTGGAACTGGCGGTTCCGGTGGAGGCGGTGCTGGTGTCGCCAACTCTGGAACAAAAGCAACAAGTGGCACTGCCAACACTGGTAGCGGTGGCGGAGGTGGAGGCACTGACTCTGCCCCAAATGCTGGTGGTGGTGACGGTGGTGCAGGTGTCGTCATCGTTCGTTACCCGACAGCAAACGCCACTGGTCTATCGGTAACTGGCGGAACTATTACAACATCGGGCAGTTACACCATTCATACATTCAACGCAACTGGAACCTTCACGGTGGCACGGGCATGAAATCGTTTATCATTGAGGTGAGGTAATCATGCCGTTTTCTTCAGTTTTAGGTGCATCTTCGGTCATCAAGCCTGGTGTCTGCACGTCCTCAACCCGCCCAACGGTTCCCTATGAGGGGCAGTTGATTTATGAGACGGATACAGACAGGGTTGCTTCTTGGAACGGCTCTGCTTGGGTATATACGGCGACTGGAGGGCTAATCACAGTAAAGGGGGAGACGGCATTCTCCAATGTCGCAAATGTGACCGCTGACGGCGTATTCACTAGCGCATACACGAACTACCGAATGATTATTCGTTTTCAGATAAGTGTTGGGCAACTCTCGTTTCAGTTACGTGCCGCAACGGTTGACGCAACAACGAATTATTCAACGCAAAGCATAGTCGCAAACGGTGCAACGCTATCAGGAGCACGTACAACAAGCACATCAAACGCAAACATCGGAAACAATGGTAACGGAGCGTTTTGGGGATTGGCAGTTGTGGAATTGAGCGGTCCACAACTAGCCGAGCCGACGCTTTACCAATCGCAATTTTTGCGACAAGACGGAAACTACACAACGGCTACAGTAATTCAAAACTACTACGGTAATCATTCAGATTCAACAAGTTATGACGGCATAAAATTATTGGGTACTAGCGCCAACATTACGGGCAGTTACACCATCTATGGATACGCAAAGGTCTAACCATGAGAACCAACGACAACGGAATTGACCGAGAAATGACAGCAGAAGAAGCCGCAGCACATACTGCTTGGATGACAGTAGCGGCACAAGAAGCAGAAGAACTCGCCCAAGCCGAAGCCGCTCGCATCGCCGCCAAGGAATCCGCCAAAGCCAAACTCGCAGCCCTTGGTCTAACTGATGACGAAATCAACGCAATCATTGGAGGTGTGTGATGCCTATTGACTTTCCTGGCTCCCCATCCACTGGTGACCACTACTCCTACGACGAGCGCACATGGAGATGGGATGGCTCTACATGGCGATTAGTGGTCAGTGGTACCATTGACTACAACATCGACGGGGGTGGAGCCGCCACTGTTTATGGTGGACAAAGTGTTATTGACGGAGGAGGCGTAGCGTAAATGGCTGTAAGAATTCAGTTCAGGCGAGGCACTGCCTCTGAGTGGACCTCTGCCAACCCGACCCTTGCACAGGGCGAGTTTGCCCTAGAGACGGACACCGGCTACTACAAGGTCGGTGACGGTTCCACGGCATGGACTTCTCTCTCTTATGGGGGGACAACCGGTCAGCCAGGTACAAACGGAACAAATGGTCTTGATGCGGTATACGATACTGATCAAGCAGTAATAAGTGCACGAGTTTTTAGTTAGGGGAAAATATGGCTACATTTGCAAAAACTATTCTGAGTGGTTCAACGGATGGAAAACTCATCAAGGTTGTTCAGACGGCAACTGCTGGAACCACAATCCATACTGGTCCGACTGACACCTCGCATTTCCACGAAGTATGGCTGTACGCAGTCAATAGTGATACGACCGATCGCAAGTTGACGATTGAGTGGGGTGGCACTACGTCGCCCGACGATTTAATCGAGTACACAGTCAAAGCAGAAAACGGTCTATATTTGATTGTTCCTGGATTTATTCTTAAAGGTAATGCCACACCTCTTGTTGTGCGAGCATTCTGCGCTTCGGCAAACGTGGTGTCTGTGGGCGGATACGTTAACACGATTACCTGATTGGGAGGGTGATTAGTTTTGCCAGGTCAATCACGGAACACGCAGGGCGGAAAATCGCTTGCAACGCAGTTGAGTCCTCGCAATATGCGGACTGGAACTGGTCAAGTGAACGCATTGTGGCAGGGTCAAGGTCCACCGTTTCTTGCTACTGGTGGTACTGGAACAACGCTGAACGGATTTAGGTATTTGGTATTCACAAGCAGCAGCACTCTTACCGTTACTGACGGTGGGACCGCAGAGGTTCTTGTTGTCGCTGGTGGCGGCGGTGGCGCATCAAACAACGGTGCTGGTGGTGGTGGAGGCGGTATCCGCACTAGTACTGGGCTTACTTATCAAAGTTTGGAATTCTCGTCCGGAACCTATTCCGTGACGGTCGGGAGTGGCGGCACAGCACCTGGCGATGGAGTCGTAGGCAATGGAGGCAAGGGCGGTAATAGCAGCATTGTTCACAGCGGTGGCACTCTTTCTGCAACTGGTGGCGGAGCAGGAGTTTACGTTGGCGATGGTGGTGATGGTGGTTCGGGTGGTGGCAGAAACCAATACAATGGTGGCAGTCGTGGCGGTTTAGGCAACCAAGGTGGCTACACGCCGTCAGAAGGAAATAATGGTTCTGCTGGCGGCTCACCGAATGGTATCGGTGGCGGAGGTGGTTTCAATGCTGCAACCAGTACCGGTCACGGAGCACAAGGTTTGACAGTAAATAACCTTGATTCCAACTTGTCAACGATTCTCGGTTATACGGTTATTTCGTCTGGTGGTGGTGGTTCTGGTAACTGCAACGCTGGTGGAACAAACGGCGCTGGTGGAACAGGTGCAGGAGGAGGCGGATACGGCAATAATGCTGGTGCTGGTGTTTCCTATGGTTCTGGCGGAGGTGGAGGAAATAACTGTTTCGGCTCCGTCTATCACGGCGGTGTTGGAAAATCAGGTGTCGTTGTGGTGAGGTTCCCAGCGTGAGCAAAATGTATGCCGAACTAGAAGGCTCTGTTGTTGTCAACATCATCGTTGCCGATGAATCATTTGTGAATAGTCAAGAAAATCCAGAACGATTTGTTGAATACACGGAGCAAAATCCAGCATTCATAGACGGAGATTATGTTGGAGGCTACTTCTATGCGCCACAGCCGTATCCGTCGTGGAGCAGGAACGGCGCTGGGTTGTGGGTTGCTCCAGTTGAACGTCCTCAGTATGCCGATTACTGGGATGAGGAAAATCAGCAGTGGGTTTTGTTAACTGAACTTCCCGACTAACATGTATTTGTGCTTCAATTATTCGAAGACCTATTAGACCCGGATTATGCAAAAACTATTGAAAAAACAATGCTGTCAAACGCATTCCCATACTATTTCTTCGCCGACATTGATTATGGGAAAGGCAATGATGTTTATAACTTTGGATTTTCCCACACATTCGTTGACCAGTTTGCCGAATCACGAAGTGATTTTTTAGAACTTGTTTTGCCTGTTGCTTTTGCAATCGGTGATGCACTTGATCTGAAACTTACGCAACTTATACGAATTCGTGGGGTTATGTTGACACCAATTGGCATCGGATACAACCATGTCCGACATACGGACTTGGCCAGTGACCCAGACTCATTGACTGCCGTGTACTATGTGAACGATTCGGATGGGGCGACCACCATATACAACGGAGAAGATGTAGTGAGTGTCAATCCAAAGCAAAACAGTGCTGTCGTATTTGATACACATATGGAACATCATGGTGCAAAACCCGTAAAAACAGCATCACGGGTGGTTTTGAATATAAACTTCAGAGGTGAACCACAATGACTTCCAAACCCATTATTGAGCAGTGGTTCCCTAAACCTTTATATATTGTGAATGACTTCATGGTCGATGAGTTGGTGATGTATAAAAAATGGTTATACGAACTGTTTTCTTTAAATGATGACATGAAGAGGACGGAAGAATTAAATGTAAATAGCACGCATAACATGACAACTCTTCATACGCAGGATATTTTCAGGAACTTGTCAAACGAGATAACGAAGAATGCAACTCAATTCGTGAGAATGCTCGGGTATTCTGGCGACCTTTTCATTAACAACATGTGGGCTAATCATGTTGTCAAGGGTGAATACTTATTCCCCCACAACCATCCGAACAGCATGTTGAGCGGCGCCTACTATGTTGAGTCTGACCACCCCGAAGATGTAATCAAATTTTACGATAATCCCATGAACATGCTTCCTGCGCCAGACGAGTACACATCACTTAGTTACGATTATTGTGCATACAGATGCCAGCCTGGAAGACTGATTCTCTTTAAGAGCGATTTCATTCATGGCTGCCCTGCCCTAAAAGGGGAAAGCAAAATTGTGATGTCTTTCAATATTGGGTTTGTCGGTTCTTTTGATTTTGAGGTCACCAAACCCGCATAAAACTCAATGAGTATTTGCCCCAAATCACCTTAACTGCTAGTTTATTTCAAATCAAATACATCTAAATGGTGTAAAATTAGGTAACTTCTGATTTGTTTGGAGACCCAGTTGAGTATCGCATTTCCGAGCGCCCCTTCCAACGACCAAGAATTCATTGCCGCGGGGAAAGCATGGACATGGAACGGCTCACGGTGGCTCAGGTCTGAATACTCCATAATTGATGGTGGCAATTCGGGAAGTGAACAGAATACCGCAAAATATATTTACGACGGTGGGACGGCATAACTTATGACAGTTCGCAGAATACGACTAAGACGAGATACTGCTTCGGCGTGGACCTCTGCTAACCCAACCCTTGCGCTTGGTGAAATTGCATGGGAGTCGGACACATCCAAGATAAAAATAGGTGACGGTACTACTGCATGGACTTCCCTTGCCTATTACAATGCCTCACTCAACAGCATTGGCGATGTTACGATTACTGACGTAGCCAACGGCGACTTTTTGCGTTGGAACGGTTCGGCATGGATTAATGACGCCGTAAACCTGTCAACGGACACGGTCGGCGATTTTGTCCAATCCCTTGTGGCGGGTACTGGTGTTACCGTTTCCAATAACAGTGGAGAAGCAGCCACACCAACAATTCAAATTGGGCAAGCCGTCGGCACGACAGACAATGTAACTTTCAATACCGTCACCGCCGATCTCACCGGTGATGTAACCGGAAATGCAGACACCGCAACAACTCTAGAGACGGCAAGAACAATCTCGCTCGGCGGGGACCTGAGCGGCTCAGCATCGTTTGACGGTTCAGCAGACATAACGATTACCGCCACGATAAGTGCCGACTCAACAGTCCTTGGCACTGATACAACTGGAGATTACGTTGAGTCACTTGTCGCAGGTACTGGCGTAACTCTCACAAACAACACAGGCGAGGGGGCAACCCCTACGGTTGCAATCGGCCAAGCAGTCGAAACCACAAGCGATGTCACATTCAATACCGTCACCGCCGACTTGACGGGCAACGCCGACACTGCGACGACCCTTGAGACTGCTCGCACCATCTCGCTTGGTGGAGATTTGTCGGGCTCAGCATCATTTGATGGCTCGTCCGACGTCACAATAACTGCAACCATCGGTGCTGACTCTGTTGCCCTGGGTACCGACACGACTGGAAACTATGTTTCCGATGTAACTGGCGGAACAGGCGTAACGGTAACACATACTCCGGGTGAAGGTTCGAGCCCGTCAGTTGCCATTGGTCAGGCTGTTGGAACTGCAGATGATGTCACATTCAATACGGTGACTGCAGATTTGACTGGCGATGTCACAGGCAATGCTGACACAGCAACCACACTTGAAACCGCCAGAACAATTTCTCTCGGTGGTGACCTTTCGGGGTCTGCCTCGTTTAACGGTTCTGCAGATGTCACAATCACGGCGACGATTGGCGCTGACTCGGTTGCACTTGGCACTGACACAACTGGCGACTACGTTGGTTCGCTCGTTGCTGGCACGGGTGTCACCTTGTCCAACAACTCTGGTGAGGGAGCCACACCAACGGTCGCCATCGGTCAGTCGGTAGGAACATCCGATAGCCCAACCTTTGCTGGAGCGACATTGGATGCAGTACAAGTTGGAATCACGGCAGCGGGAGAGATTGACACCGCCTCGGGCAACTTGACCATTGACTCTGCTGGTGGCACGGTAACCGTTGACGACAATTTGGTTGTAACAGGAGATTTGACGGTTTCGGGAACGACCACAACGGTCAACACCGAAACTATCAACCTTGCCGACAATATCATCACCCTAAACAGCAATGAAACTGGTACTCCGAGTCAGAATGCCGGTCTTGAAGTAGAGCGTGGAACATCGGCAAATGTTGAGTTGCGCTGGAACGAGACAAGCGATAAATGGGAATTGACAGAAGATGGAAGCACCTATTACGACATTGCGACAGAATCCTATGTTGATGCGCAGTCCATTGCTTCACTTGATGATGTCGGCGATGTCACGATTACCTCTGCGGCTTCGGGCGAGTTCCTCAAGTGGAACGGCTCGGCGTGGGTAAATGATTCAATTCCAACAATCAACACGCTTGATGATGTCGGCGACGTCACGATTACCTCGGCGGCTTCGGGTGAGTTCCTTAAGTGGAACGGTAGTGCATGGGTAAACGATTCAATTCCGACAATCAACACGCTTGATGACGTCGGCGACGTAACGATTACATCGGCAGCGTCTGGCGACTTTCTCAAGTGGAATGGTTCTGCGTGGGTCAATGACCCAATTAACCTCGGCACGGACACCACTGGCAACTATATGGTCAATGTTTCTGCCGGAGACGGAATAAATGTTTCACACACACAGGGTGAGGGTTCAACAGCAACAATATCCGCAAGGGATACTTTGGTAAGGTTCTACATGGAGGTCATCTGATATGTCATTGACACAAAAACGACTGGTTGGTCCAACCCAACTCACGACGACGACAAGCACGGTCCTATACACCGTGCCGCAAAGCACGACGACCATCGTGAAGCAGATTATCCTCTGCAACACGACTGGTTCTGCAGTAACCGTGACGCTGGTTTGCAAGCCGTTGAACGTCGCTCAGGCTTCTTCGCAGAACTTCTTCAACACCCTGTCGGTTGGGGCAAACGAAACATTGACCTTCCAAACCAACTTGGTTCTGACAAACAACGGAAGCACAGCAAACGCAACGAACAGTGACCAAATCATTGGTTCCGCAAGTGCAAACACCGCCATCAACATCATCATGAACGGAGTCGAAGAAGCGTAATGGTCGCTAGTTTTGTTCGCCTGAACAACTCGTCACTTTCGACAGCAGAGTCAACATCAAGCATTTCTGGCTCGCTGGTGAATTTGGCAAGTTATCTGAACCTTCCAGACCCTGTCTATGGGACTGGAGCGGATGGCGACGCAACCATTTCGGCTGACACCACGCTGACAAGCGACAAGTTCTACAAGAACCTCACGATTAACGCCAACATAAAACTAAACCCAGGCGGGTACAGAATATTCGTACAGAATGTTTTGACCCTAAACAGCGGTTCGGAGATTGGCTACACCACTGGATTTTCCACGGCTGGGACTCTCGCTCAAGGCGGAGCAACAAATACGGCAGTTACGCACAGCCTTGGTGGTTCTAGTGGCGCACAGACGGCGACTGCGCCAACGGCCGCCCTTGGTGGTTCTGCGTACTACCAGCAGCCCCTACAAGCGATTCGTGGCTGGGCGGTAACAGCAGCCTCAACTACTCCGACGTTCTTGCGTGGTGGTGCTGGCGGCTCGTCTGGCGCTGGTGGCGGAGTTGTTCTTATTTCGGCTCGCTATATCACCGTTTCTTCGGGTACTGCGTATTTCAAGGCGCCTGGAACTGCTGGTTCCGGTGGCGGTGGTGGCGGGGTCATTCTTGTTGTTTCCTCTGCGTCGGTACTTAATGCAAGTGTTTCCACTGATGTAACTGGAGGAACTGGCGCATCGGCTGGCACGGTGAACTACATGCAGGTGGCGTGACATGGCATTTGAGAGGCTTGGAGCAGACAGGAATCCCGTACAGAAGACGGGAACCGACAAATTGTTCGGTGCTGGCAGCGACGGAACAGTAACCATCTCCACGAACACGTCGCTTTCACGCGACATGTATTACGCCAACCTCACTGTGAACTCTGGAATCACGCTTTTTACCAACGGATTCAAGATTTTTGTTAGCGGGAACTTGGTAAACGACGGCACAATAGGAATGCCTACTGGAACAGCACAGACGACTTCGGTCATGGCAGGAACGACCATGACGAGAATTGACGGTAATGCTGGGTATGTTTCGGGCGATGCCTTGTCGGGAACAATGACGATTGCCGAGGTCCGTGACATTGAAGCGCTTGTCACGGGCGTAATGCAAAAAGGTGCCACGCGAAGGGTGTGGTGGTCTGGTGCTACTGGAACTGCTGGCACTAGCGGAACCGCAAACCCCGGTGGTGGCGGAAATGCAACTGCTGGTACTGCGGGAACTGGTGGTTCGGCAGGTCAGGGCGGTGGCTCCGTTGTCGTTCTCGCCAAGTCAATTAGTGGGTCTGGAACATTTGTGAGCGAAGGAACTGCTGGAACTTCGGGAAATCCAGGAACCGCTGGAAGCAACGCACCGGGAAACCCAGGGCATAACCCCGGCGGGCATGCTGGCGCACATAATCCTGGCGGTCATGCACAAGGACATAACCCCGGCGGAACTGGCCATAACCCACCCGGTCACTTCCATCACCCCGGTCACCATCAGGCGCCGAATTGCGGAGTCCATGAAGTTTGGGGCTGCTCGCATCATCACCCCGGTCACCACAACCCCGCGCACCAACACACAAACCCTGGAAACTCCTTCTCACATCCAGGAAACCCATTCCACTACTCACATCCAGGAAACCCATTCCATTACAGTCACCCCGGCAACCCGTTCCACAACCCATCTTATTCTGGTGGCACTGCCAACCCAGGAAATGCAGGAAACCCAGGAAATGCTGGAAGTCTCGTTGTTTTGACCCGAGGAATCACTACCCATGTCGCAACCTCCAACTTGACATACGTGGAGGACCTAGATGACTAATATCGACTATAATGGTAATGTCAACAGTGCAGTAACAAACGCAAGTTATTGGAGGATACCTAGGATGCCATACGATTTTTCAAGCCTTTCAGCAGATGACGTTGCACAGGCAAAAGCCCGTGTAAAAAAGGAACTTGAGCGACAGATGTACGAGGCAACCCTCAAACTGGAACTCAACCCCGCGACATATGACTACGATGCCCACACCATTCCGGAAGACGAGTTTGCGCCGGGATATGCGTACAAACTGCAGATTTCTGCATGTTTGAGCCAAATTGCCTTCATTAATGGCATGGAGTAAACCTCTGGTTTGCTAGTCTTTTTGCATGGACCATACAGAACTAGCGCCTTGCCTTGTCTTGTTCGAGGACGTTTTCAAGCCCGGTAACTTCATTGAGTTGCTTGAGGCTGAATGTCAACAGCAGTGGGGGTATCTGTCGTGGTACCTCACAACCGTTGGGCAGGGTCAAACACGGGTTGAGTACAGGTCATCTCTTGCGTGTGAACTTGGGGCATTGGGTCAACCGCTAAATGAAATAGCGGAACCGCGAATAATGCCGCTAGCAGAAAAATGGCACGACATTCACAATGACCTGCAAAAGTGTATATGGTCGTATAGAAACATGTACGACATTGACGTAAAAGAAGACGAAGGAATGACGGTGCTCAAGTACAGCAAGGGTGCAGAGTACCGAGGACATGTTGACCACGCTCCGTCAAACCAAAGAGTTTTTAGCATCGTTGCGTTCGCAAATGACAACTTTGACGGAGGTGAATTGACATTCCCGATATTTGATGTGACAGTAAAGCCAAAGGCTGGAAGTGCGGTTTTGTTTCCTTCAAACTTCCCGTATTTCCACTACGCGCAGGCTGTCGGTTCAACGAACAACACAGACACCAAGTACTCATTTGTAACTTGGTTTAGGTAGACCGATGCTGCCGAGGGTATGCATTGTAGGTTCTGGAACCTCCGGATTGGTTACCGCCTTGATGTTGAGGGCGTTTTTCCCCAACATCAAGGTGACGGTTATATCTTCCAAAGACATCGGGATAATTGGTGTCGGCGAGGGTTCTACTGAGCACTGGCGTCATTTTTTTCAGCAGCCATGCGATATAGACGCTGGAGAGATGGTTGCCCGGTGCGCCGCCACCCATAAATACGGAATCAAATTTGAGGGCTGGACTACACACACTCCAATCTATTACCACAGCATTAGCGGAGAGGGTCACGGACCAAATAACTTTAACGCTGTTTACTCTTTCGCCCACTTCAACGACTGGTTGCTAACGCCATCAATGATTCCACACCTGGATAATGACATGGTTGTAGATGACGTCAAGCAACCCCATGGCACCACAAATCAGTTTCACTTTGACACTCATAAACTAAACAACTTTTTGACGTATCTTGCCGAAAAACGTGGCGTAACATTTGGCGACGGGAAGATTGTAAAAATTGACAGGAATTCAGAAACGGGTTTTATTGAGTCGGTAACAACTGACACAAACATTAAGTGCGAGGCAGATTTCTTCGTTGATGCAAGCGGATTTGCAAGAGTGCTGATGAGTAAACTTGTTGAAAACGATGAGTTTGTCAGTTACAGAAAATACCTGCCGTGCGACTCAGCAGCCGTGTTCCAGACGGAATCTGACCCATCTGGGAAAATCCACCCATATACGAGGGCTCGCGCGATGCCGCATGGCTGGATGTGGGAAATACCGACACAGGAGCGCAGAGGAAACGGCTATGTATTTGCCTCAGATTTCTGCTCCGACGAGCAGGCAGTCAAGGAACTGTCCGAGGCTCATGGTAGGGACATAGAGCCGGCAAGAATAATTAGATTCAAGTCTGGCTACTACAAGCACGGTATTGCATTTAACTGTGCGGCTGTCGGTCTTTCTAGTTCATTTGTGGAACCGCTTGAGGCGACCGCAATAAGCACCAGCATTCAGCAATCACGCATGATTGCGGCAATTTTGCCGACCTTCATGCGTGGCAATAAGGCACAAACAAAGAACTATCAGCAACGCTACGAAAGTTTGCTTGAAAATATTGTCACGATGATTTCTCTCCACTACATCTCGGATAGAAATGATTCAGAGATGTGGAAGGCGCAACAACATGCCGAACTTCCGGAAACACTGAAGGTGCTCCTCGAATTGTGGAAGGAGAGAATGCCCGAAAAATACGATGTTCCGCATTTCGGGTATGAACTGTTTCTTTCAGAGCATCTTTGGCATGTTGCACAGGGTCAAGGAGTTCTTGATAAGTCTGTTGCCCTGGACCAATTAAACGCCTACTGCTCACATGACCCGTGTGCAAAAATTTTCTCCTCCAAAAAACTGCAGGCAGCAGCAACAAGGAAAATTGACCATGCGCTTCTCTATAAGGCGTAAATCGCCAACGGTTAAGCCTGGAATCTGGGAAAACCTTCCAGTCCCAAAACCAAACCAGTTATTTGCCGCCCCTGTTGACAATCGTTTGTGGCATCCGAAATTGGCGATTAGACCATCTCGCTCCAAAACACCTGAATGGTTTAAGGATATTCCGCAAGGCGAGGCGAGCCTCAAGCGATGCTACGGGGTTGCAGACTATCTAAGAACTGGATACGTGGTTCCGATGTGGGCGACGTTGGACGTAAGAATGCCCCTAAATAAATTGGATAAAAGATGGGAAGCACGTTTTGATATACCAGCGTCCCATCTATTTACCGCAGAGATAGCAACCGACCTTTCCGAGCAAGACAATAACTACTACTTTAGTTATGAATCATTGATGCGAAATCAATTTCCGATTCACCAAACGGGGAGTGAGTGCCCGGTTGCAAAACAAAAAAACCGCGAGTCTTCATACCTAAAATTACCAAGTCCCTGGGTGGTGAGAACTGCGCCCGGATGGTCCTCCCTCTTCCTGCCAACCCTCTGGGAGCCAAATGATGACTATGAGGTTCTTGGAGCCGTGGTGCATACGGATTACTATCCGAACGCCAACTGTGTAATAAACATAAAGACAAACAGACCGCTAAGGATTGAGGAGGGAACAATCATGCAACACATAATCCCCTTCAAGCGAGACGCATCAATCTTGGAGACAGAGGTAATACGAGGAGACCAAACCGCCCATACACTGTTGAGGGATACTGGATTCGGTCCAGTTTTCACAACAAAAGAAGACACGCACGGCGGGTACAAAAAAGAACAACGCAGAATGGATGGATTGGTTTCTGATGTATAGAGTCATATTTTGCCCTCAAGAAAAACCAGTTGAAGATGCCTACGACATGGCAAAAGAGTGGGGGTTGTCCATACAGCACGGTGACTCGGCGCGCACCGAGGACATGGAGTTTGACAGGACGGAAGTGCAAGTTCTCTCCATTCCAATTCAGCGCGGATTTGATGCGGAAAGAATTGAGTGTTTGGTCAATATGCCGGTGTCGGTAAAGTACTCAAACGATTGGGACGACGTTTCTGATTACACATTTCTACTGCGCCCAACTGGTATGCGTGTCGGCAAAACCAACTGGGGTGTCCCATCGATACTTATGGACAAACATAGGGCGGTAATGAACATTGCCGTTAGTTTCCCTGGCTCATACGAACTTGTCTCTGTCAAGGATGGAGTAGATAGAGAAATATCCGAGTTTATAGCGATGGAGCGCGAAGGGGAATATCCAGAGTGATTGAATTTATCGGTCACAAATCAACACACATAGCAGTAGTCCCAGACATAATTCCTCCTGACTTGTGCAATGGCTTGATTGATGCATGCAAGCGCGACTGGAATTCTTTGTTTTACCAAGGCCCGACACTTTCTGGTGTGGATACATCAATTAAGTACACGATGGATTTTGACTTCAGCGGGAAACAAGCACAGGAAAAAGGTTGTGATTACGACCTTTACAAAAATTACGAAGACAGAATCACGCAATGCCTGTGGACCGCAGTATCTCTTTACGTTGAGGCGTATTCAGAAATGCGGGCTGCCCCAGGATTGTGGGATACCGGATATCGTCTTCAGACCTACAAGCAAGGAACTGGATATTATCGGTCGCACCACGACGGCGCGCCTTGGGACCCAGAACCGACAAGTCTTCGCGTGTTGGGTGTAGTGATGTATTTGAATACTGTTGAGCGTGGAGGAGAAACCGGCTTCCCTATCCACGACCTCAAAGTAAAGGCTAATGCTGGCTCAATAGCCCTTTTCCCAGCATCTTGGACACATCCTCATCAGTCATGTGTTCCTGTTTCTTGCGACAAATGGATAATTAGCACCTTCATCGTATCTAATCGACGCCAGCCGACAATTAACGAACCAAGCCAACAAGTTCCAGTTACGGTCATTGACACCAATCCAGAGAATCAGGGAAATGAGGAGGGAACATGAAATCCAAGTTCCCCCTAGTCATAAAGCAACTTGTTCCAAGCGCTGAAGTCCGAAAATTCATATCCGACACACAAGGCAGTCAAAGAACAGTCAAAAGCACTGGGTGGGGTCGTGCCACCAATGACATACCGATAATAAAAGACATGTCAACCCAAACTATTGGTGGTTCGTTTTGGGACATTATGTATTCTTGCGCCAAGGAGCACTTTGGTGAAACGGCGCTCCCTTCATACTGGAAGTGGTCTCGCTATTCGCCAAAATACGGGGCGCCGAATATTCCACCACACATTGACATAAATGCGTGTACTTACACAATTGATTTGCAGTTGATGGGGGATGTTGAGTGGGAGATATTTGTTGAAGGGACACCATACACAATGCAAGACGGTGACGCCCTTTTATACCTTGGCTCTGAGCAAATGCATTGGCGACCCAAATACCCGAATCGCAACTATAAATCATTCTTGGAAATGTGTTTTATTCATTTTGTTGAACCCGGGCACTGGTATCACGAAAATGGTCCAAAGTGGATAGATTCAGATGATGTGAGATTGCCGTGGAGAGAGAAAATGATGCATTTGCTGCCAAAATATAAGTGCGACACATATCAGCCATTTGAGGACCCAACTGAATTTCCCGGGTACTAGGATTACCAGATGGCAAATAACAAAATCACTGTTTACTGGTCCCCATCACACGCACTGGGAAGCCAGTATGAGTACAATCACCTCTACCCGTTCCCTGACTCTCTATATCAGGAGTTGGCACCGCTCAAGGCTGACCTAAAAGAAAACCGGGATGATTTTCTGAGGTGTCCAGCAGTAGGCAACAAAATGAAGAAAACATTTGTGTTTAGGTCCTCCACAGATACGCATGTGAAGATTGTTGACGGACAGTACGTATCGTATTGGGTCAACTCGGAAGACGACAAACGGCGTCATCAAACCACGGTTGAACTGCTTCATTCCCCAACTCTTTTGAATCATTTTTTGTTGAACTACCTACATCCGGTTATTTTTTTTACGGATGTTGATTCATTGATTATGTCTCTTACTCCGCCGTATTTTCACAAAACAACCCATTCGCAATACGGTGCAATCGTTCCTGGGGAGTTTGACATTGCTTCATGGTTTCGACCAATAAATTTTGAATTTCAACTATGGGAGGGAGTTGACGAACTAATCGTTCCTGCTGGCGAGCCGTTGGGGTATGTGGATTTCCATACGAGCAGTCAGGTTGAATTGCGCAGGTTTAACATGACTCAAAATTTAAAGAAGATATCAAGTTCGCTTGTTCACGTCTCGCCTCACCGAAGGTATGCAAAGTTGTCTGAGAAGTACAAGTTGTTCCGCAATGCCCGCATATCCCAAGGAATCCTCAGAGAGATACGCGACAACCTTGTTGGCTAGCGCAACATTGCTGAAATTGCACTACCACTTACCGATGGGGCATTTTGCATCTGGCAGTCGAGTTTTTATTTTCATAAAACATCCGCATTCCTTGCATTGAACTGTGGGCTTAAAAAGCCTGGGACATTGGTTACAAATCATCAGTCTTTTCATGTGGATTGGGGTGTTGTTTTGTTCCACTGGTTTGCCTTCTTGTTGTAAATGTTTTTAGCACTCGCCAAACGGGATTTTTGCGCTTTGCCGTATTCTTGAAATAACAGGTTCTACGGTGTTCCATTTAATGTTAGTCCCCCATGTTGAAGATATTGTGTATCTCGTGCATCCACCTATTTGGGTGACGCCGTGCAAGTGGTTGTTATCGGGGTCGTGCGCAAAAACCTTGCCTTTTTGGGGAATCATTGATTTTTCAAAAAATGGGTAAAATGTTTCTCCCCCAGAGTAATCATCATTCAAATAGATAACAGAACCGCATATTCTGTCCATTCCGTCAACATGGTCAATGTGTGTCATCTGATAACTTCCGGGCTCCCATCTGACTATTCCAATTTGGTCACAATACACATTTTCCCCATCGGCAAGTTGTTTACTGAATAAATCACGCAGACGATCATGTATGTCAATTACTAGTTTTTTATATTTAGAATCTTGGTCATCGGACAGCATTGATTCACATAACAGTGGGGTATTTCTATCTTCCCAGAAACCAAAAGTTTGTTTTTTGGTGAGCCAAGCGTTTTTTGTTTTTGCACGATTAATCAAATAATCGCATTCTTCTGCTGACAAAAAATTTTCTTGCTCTACGCCTTTGAATGTTATTTCTTCGAATTTTGGCGCATAACCGTATTCATATGTGTGTAAATGTTTCTTTAGATATTTTATGCTGAATGGTCTATTAGTTTTTGTGTCTACATAGCGAATAAAGTTTTGGTACTCGGCGGTTGATTTATCGGAAAAATCAAACATTTATCTAACCACTGGTTGCTCCGGCTGCTGGCACGCCTGCATGTAGTTGTGCATTTTGGAGATGTCTTCCCTGTAGGTTTCTTGTGTATTGTCAAAACTCCACAATGATGAAATCACAAATATATCTTGGTTGGATAAATATGTAATGCCGTATTGTTCCGCATTTGTTATTTCATCCGCTAAAACGCTACCAACATTTGGATAAAGTTTGTTCTTGTTGTTTTCAAGAATGATTTGATGATTGTCTGGTGCGCTTATGAATACGGCACAGTGAGCGCTGTCGTCTGGTTGATTAATGCAATATGTTGAAAGTATGTTTTTATTTTTCTCGTTCACCTTGAGAATGTCCATTTTTGTGCAGAACATTTCCTTACTAAACGATTTACCCATAAACTCTTTTGTTTTTGCGTGAGTTCTGAGTATCAGTTGGACTGTATGTTGCGACGAGTACTTTCTTATCGGCAACATTTTGAAAAATGAAAGGGTGTCATCGACCCATACATTTTCCGCTTCACATAACCAAACCAGATAATCACATTCTTCCGTGCTAAGCATGTGTTCCTTGAAATACATAAAAGACCGTACACCTCGTACTGGTTACCATTTACCTATCGGGCACACGGCTTCAGCAAGTTTGGTTTTCATGTTCATGAAGCATCCGCATTCTTTACATTGTTTGGTTAATTTGACAAAACGGGGACATGCTTCGCAGATTGAGTAACGTCTTTCTGCTTCCGCCTCCGATATGCGCTGCACATTCGGGTTGACCATATCCCAAGGTCGGGTTGTGCCCAATTTTTGCTTGTATTCCTTCCAAGCGCTCATGTGCTTACATTATCACGATGGTTCAGTGAATGTTCGTGTTTCCGCATTCCATAGTGAACCCAATACAACCCCAATTGTTTCTGATCTTTCTTGCAATGGGATGATTTCTGGGTTTGATGACAGCCCTGCAATCAGTGGCTCCATGTTGGGGATATCTGGTATTCCGAATGTCCCTGTGTATTCTCCGTCAACGAGTACCGCAAAAAACTTCGGTGCCGTGATGTCGGCGTTTTCTGGCGGCGTTGGGTCTGATGGTGTTGGTGTATCTGACATGTTGTCTCCTAATATTTGAACTTATGTTATCAGCAAGCGATGTAAGTGTTATTCCATGCACCCCAATCGGTGAATGCTGGGCAACTGCATGTGGTGCAAGCCCCAGAGCAACCTGTTCCACTTGCACCACTTGCACCGCATGAGCCGTCATACGAAGTTCCGTATCTGTACCTCAGGCTGAAACCTGGCCCGTTGCAATCTTCTTGGTAAACAGTTGTCCCAACACAGCAGACACAGCCCGGCAGTGGTGGCGGCGCCGTATAGCCACATACGCCATCTCGGTATGCTCCGTTGTATCCTCCGGTTCCTGGGCATGTCTGGCTACATCCACAGTCATAGTATTGGTACGAGAGTGTGCCGTCACATGTATATCCAACGTATGAACAGTTGTTCGGCCACGGTTCTGGAGCGCACGAACATGGCGGTGGCGGCGGTGGTGGCGGTGGTCCAGGTGCCACGGGTGTTACGGAGTTTGAAGCACTGGATGTTTTACTTACTCCATATCCAGTCACTGTTGTTACCGTAAATGTATACGCTGTGCCATTTGACAAACCGCTCACGGTTATGGGTGAAGATGCCCCAGAACCTGTTGCTCCGCCAGGGCTCGCCGTCACAACATATGTTGCATTACCTTTTCCATCGTAGGCGGGGAGAGTGAAAGAAACAGTTGCTTGACCATTCCCAGCCGATGCGCTTACGGATGTTGGAGAATCAGCGTATTTGCCTCCACCTGAAAAACCAGGAATCATTATGCGCTCAAATCACCAACGAGAACCCATGTATCAGTTGCCCTCTTGATAAGAGTTGCTGCAGACCATTGTGTACGCAGTTTCAAGCCTGGGGTGCCATTTACAGTAACCCCACCGGAACCAGCAACGGTTACTTGCCCTGCGCCGGTTTGCAAAAGATCAATTCTATCCCCGACAGCAAATGCGACAGAACTGTTTGATGGGACGGTCAGCGTGATAGAGGAAGCATTATTGAGTTCAACCAGTTTTGACAAGTCAGTCAATACGAGTGTGTATGTTGTCCCAGTCTGAGGATTTTGCACAGACCTGAAACCTGCTTGTGGCGTGCCTGTGCCCAGTTTTGTTTGAGTTACAGCCCCAGAACCGATTGTTGTGGCGCCAGTGTTGGTGATTGTTACATCGCCAGACATGTTTACTGATGTCGGGGAACCACCGCTGCTGAATACAACGATTTGACCAGATGTTCCAGAAAGCGAAATGCCAACCTCAACCCATGAACTTCCGTTATAAACATAGACCTTGTTGTCTGAGTCAAGGTACGCCAAACGCCCTTCCGAAAGGGTCGGCTCCCCCAGTCCGCCAAACGAAGCGTCACGGGTAGCAGCGTCTGGGAAGCGTGCAACGACCTGATCCATCAGGTATCCGTTAACTTGGGATGCGGTTAAAACGCTCCCTGCCGTGAAAAGTCTTACGCCTGCGCCAGCCATGAAAACTCCCAATTCTTATGGGTAAGAGTTAAGCAATTATACCCTAATTGCAGTTGCTGAATAAAAAGTGTTCTATTTGAAAGGTTTACCAGTGGCCCATGCAACGAGTGCCCATCTTGTTCCGCTGGTTATCGGTCTAACTCTATGAACCGCCCAAGACGGGAAAACTGTAGCCACCCCGCGTTCACTCGGAACAACTCTAGAAACTGGGCCATCCAGTATTTCAACTTCTCCACCTTCATATTCGGAAGGGTCGGAAAGTTGTATGGTGATCGACAGTTTTCGTTTTTTGTTGTTTACCGGCGACCAGTCCGTGTGCCAATCGTAATGGTCTCCTATTTCATATTTGAAAATTTGAAGTTGCTCCATACCCGAAAGTTCAAATTCAAGTGAATTGAGTTTCTTGAACTGTGAGAAAACAAATTGCCGCATTGATTCGGTTTCAATTTCTGTCCCTTTGACTGATCGAATCTTGTTTTGCTCAATTCCTTTAGCGTAAAAAACGGATGCTTCCTGAAGCGGTTTTTTCTGTGTTTGCGAAATAAGGTAATCGCACTCCGTTTCGGACAAAACAAGTGCACTTTGAACGCCGTCTATGAGCATGCCCTTTTATTGTAGTTGGGCAACGTGATGTAGAATTGTTAAGTTCTTGGGGGTGGTGGATGCGTTCCGGGCGCTTATTGTATATAAATCTCATATTTTTGAGTGCGCTTGCTTTGGTGCTTATGTTCCTGCCTGTCTCTGCAAGTGCTTCGGATGGCAACAAACTCGTCTTTTCGTGGTCGTCGGCAACAGTCTCCCAGCAAGTGAGTGTTCCGGAAGGCTGGGCGAGCGCGACCTCGGTAACCGCAACGGTTAGTGCCGCTGAAGCACAGGACTGGAAAGAAGCGTCCGACAAACTCATCATTGGAATCTCCCTGTATGGAGATGGTGGCGGGTTGATGTATAGCCACGACACAGGGCAAATAACACTTACTGATAACGGGTCATACAACGACTACACATTAAGCGTTACCTCTGAAGGAGTGGGTTCTGGTTGGGCGGATGTTGCATCTGTAAAAATATCAATCACAGGACAAGATGGCGAGTTATGGGCGGGCAACTATGGAACCGCTGTTGAGTCCGCATCGCTTCAACTGAATGATGGAACCGAACTTCTTAGCAATACTGAATTCACGTCCAATGCTGGCTGGGTGTCTTCTGCTGGATGGCAAACATGTTCTGGTGATTCTGGTTCTCTGCCATGCGTGGGCATAAGCGCAGTTGAGATTGCTGCCGCTGCGACAACCACCACAACGACTACCACAACGGTTCCAGAGGTTGCGTTGTACTACCCATCTGGACCTCAACTCAATATAAGCAAGTCCACTGTCACCGATGGCGGGTGGTCACTTTGCTACTCGGGAACCTACGGTGCGACTGCCTCGCTAACCACAATTGAGTCCGACTGCGACGGCGAATACCTCATCCTTGCCGGTGGTCAAACCGGCTCAGACACCCTGATGCTTCTTGCTGCTGCCCCAAGGTCGGATGTGTTCACAAATACGACAACAGCCCACCTATCCAACGGGTCGTACTGGTACTACGGACGCGACCACAGTTCGTCAATCGGCTTTGCCCCAAATGCCACGATTCAGTTGAGCAGTGCAGACGTCTATAACACCTCTGACCAATACCGACTCTCCTGGCATACCAACTACTGCGGAAACCTGATGCTCTGTGGAGGCTGGCGTGTCGGTGCTGTCGTCGGTCTCAACTCAGGAGATTCATACACACGGTATGTGTATGAGTCTTCAGATGGTGCTTCGCCTACGACGACTACAACTACTACAACTACTACGACAACTACAACTGTTCCAGCACCGACTTCCATTGAGGTGACCAACCTCTTGGATGACGGGTCAGAGGGAAGTCTTCGCTGGGCGATTACCCAAGCGAATGGAGCATCTGGTGGAGCCAATGACTCCATCACCTTCGCAGAGGGTCTTACTGGAACCATAACGCTCACATCAAACTTGCCAAATATCACCGACACCCTGACTATTGATTCCGACGATGCAATAACAATTGCTGGCAACTATCAGATGTACATATCAACCGGAGTGACCGCAACGGTTAACGACATGGGCTTTAGCCAGTCGTACATAACCAACGAGCGTGGAACCCTGTATGTGAACAGTTGCACCTTTACAAACCTTGGCAACTATGGGGTGGGCAATAAGAATGGTGCGACCCTCACCTACATAGATGGAACCACATTTAATGGTGGAACACGAGGAGTCTGGTCAGACTGGGGAAATACGCCAAATCCGTTCACCACGGACGACTCTGCATACCAGAACCGAATCTACGTAACAGACTCAACGTTCCAAAATCTGTCAGTTGGAATAGGAACCGAGCGTTCAGTATTTGTTTCTGGGTCGACATTTACGAATAACTCCACCCACATCAATGCAAGAGGAATAAACAAATACAGGATCACCAACAACACATTTAGCGGTGGAACTAACGGAATAATCACGTTCTCCAACATCCCAGCGTGGGAAGGATTCTTTGCCAATAAATCAGTGGATGCAAACAATAGATACATCTCTGGGAATACGTTCACCAATGTTTCCAACTATGCAATTTATTTGGACGACTACTACGGCAGTGTTCCGGACCAGCAGGGTGCAACGATTAGGGACAACACATGGGACGAGACTGGTGTGTGGGTCAGTTGGAGGAATGCCAACGGAAGGTACAACGAAACAGAGGTTGACGGTGGAGAGTATCCGTATTATTCGTTGAGCAACACTTCCAGTGCTCCGCCGCCGACTACCACGACAACCACAACCACTACAACTACAACAACAACTACAACAACTACTGTCGCTCCCGCTGCGCAGGAAGCGCCTCCCCCGACAACAATTGCTCCTCAGCCAGTAAGTCCTGAACCTGGGACGACGACAACGACGACCCTTGCCCCTGAGCCCGAGCCTGAGCCTGAGCCCGAGCCTGTTGAGACGACCATTCCCGAACAGCCCGATGAAGAGATATCACCTGAAGAAGACCAGCCCACGCCATCCGAAACAGGAACAACATTGCCTACTCTTCCTGAGGATGAGACTGACTTTCCTGACGAAGAAGAGGTGGATATCCCAGCCGATGAAGAAGAACAACAGCCCCAATCGCCAGAACCCCAACCAGAGGAAACATCAGAAGAAGAAGATTTTCCATTTGATGTAAATATACCAAATCCAGAACTTGCCCAAGACCTAGAAGACGCTTTGGTTGATATTGGGGACGCATCAGCCGATGAACTTGATGAAGTCCTGTCCGACCTTATTGACGAAATACCTGACGACGAACTACTTGAATCCCTAGATGACGTGGTTGAGGCACTTCTAGAGAACGTTCCGGACGACCAGATTGACGAGGTGCTCGACAGTCTTGTTGAGGCAATCTTTGAGAACGTCCCGGAAGACGAGATTGCAGAAGCCCTAGAAGAAGTCATTGACGTTATTTCCGATGGGGTGAACGTAGATACCCTGACCGAAGAGCAAAAGCACGAAATTGCCACCGTAGTTGAAGCCATTATCGCCTCTGGCGTAACGGAAGAAGTCGCCGAAACGCTTGCCTCAAACGAGGCAGTTCTTGAGTCAATAAACACCGATGAGGCCGAGCAGGTGTTTGAGGTAATTGACGCAGAGGATTTGACCGATGAAGTAGCAGAAGAAATTGTGGCTGCCGTTCAGGATGCCCCAAGCGACATCCGTGAGGTCTTTGAAGATGTTGTTGACCTGTTTCAGGGTGTGTTTGACGATTATGTGATGCTTGGTTCAACAATTGATGTTGGTCAACGCCGAACCGTTGTTGCCGTTACCGCACTAACGACCGCCGTTGGTGGTGCTATTGCCTCTGGTGGGTCGCTTGGTGGTAGCCCATCTGGGGGGTCATCACCTTCCTCGCCGAACAATCCAAACGATGCGGCGCGAAAGGAAGATGAAGAAGAGGAACCTTCAGGAGAGATTGCTGGTGATGGGGTAGAATGGGTGAGGAACATACGAATCTTCAAGTATGTAAATGGGGTGAGAGTGGTGGATTGGAAAGCATTTATCAAGAAATTTGGTTACGGTGTTATGAATCTCGGGTTCACACTTGCTGGTTCCCTCGTGGTTTATTTGACACTTTCTGGGCCTATCCAAAGAATCGCTGGAATCACCACGCTTGCGGCGTTTGGTGCTGCGATGTGGATTCACATGAAGGAACCTGAAGGCGAATAACCGCTAGGTTTCATTTTTGGTGTACAATGTTTAGACCTTTACGTCGCAAGCGCAGGCTTCAACGCCGCAAACGGGGGAAGAACATGGGAAAAGTTGCATGGGACTACATCAAGCCCGTAAAGCAACCAGCAGATGTTAAGGGATTCCAGCCTGGCAAGTTGCCGGACTCAATTCTGCGCCCTGTCAAGGGTGGCGGAAAAATGCATTGGATTGCTGCGTGCGCATGGGAAGCAATGGTTGAAAAAGCCAAATCTGAGGGTCTTGAATTGAAGCCGACCTCAGCAGGCGACACATACCGATCATACGATTCCCAACTTGCCGGATTTAGACAACGCTACCAACTTCAGCCAATTCCGGGAGCGAGCACTCGAACATTTGAAGGCAAAAAGTGGTATTTGAAAAAAGGATTTGCTCCTCTTGCTGCACCAGGCACATCGCAGCACAACACTGGATTGGCGGTCGATGTGCATACCGCTGGAGAACCCAAGCGTCTCAACTGGCTAATCGCAAATGTCAAAGACTTTGGATTTTCATGGGAGGTTGTCCCACAAGAACCGTGGCACCTGCGCTACTGCGACGGCGATAATCCTCCGCCCGCAGTGAAGGCGTACATGGAAAAGAACGGCGTTACTGCGCCGGTCGCTGGAGCAACCAGTTCTGCTTCTGTTCCAGCGGCTGGTTCTTCTGCACCATCGGTCAATGATGATGGTGGCGACTTGGAGAAGGGCGACAGCGGTCCACGCGTAACGAAACTCCAAGAGGAACTTGCCGAAAGAGGCTTTTATAAAGGCAAGGCAGATGGTGATTTCGGTCCGAAAACTGCGGCTGCCGTAATTGCATACAAGGCGTCAAAGGGGTACGGCGCTGGTTCTAAGGCTGGCAAGCGAGTGCTGGATGATTTGGGGATTGGGCTATGAAAGATAAGACGATGTTCATTCTCGCCATCGGTGTGATGGCGGCAATCCTCACCGCAATCGTTGGCGATTATTTGGTTGCCGCACTTGAAACACAGTCAACTGGTGAAGCAGTAGATGTTTCTGCAGAAGTAATGACCCTCGTCCAAACGGCACTTGGTGGTGTAATCGGTATCCTCGGCGGATACTTCGGTGCCAAAGGCATGAAGAAAGACGGACACTGCGACAACTGTTCATGTGAGGACAAGTAGTGGAATACTTGGTCGCCGCAATTTCCGCAGTCACGGCAATCGTAGTTGCTGTCGTTGAACGGCGAACCAGACGAGATGACGAGAAGTGGCAGCAAAATGCCGATGACCACAAGGCTCTTGTAGACAGAATGGACATGATTGGCTCGAATCTTGGTCGCTCACTTGACAGGGTTGAAGACAGCATCTCCCACCACATCATTCGTTTGGAAAACAAAGTTGAGCGCCACGATCAAGTTCTGTTTGACCATCTTGCATCTCATGCAGAATCTGACAAACCAGCAACTCCCCGGAAAAGGGCGGCGAAAAGAAAATGAAAATGAACGAAACATTTAAAAACATTTTGATGCGCATTCTTGCAACATTCGCAGCCAGCGGTCTTGGTGTCATCGGCGCAGGCACAATTGCCGGTGTTCCGGTTTGGAAAGCCGTGTTCATGGCGGGCATCGCTGGAGTCGCCACCGTTGTTGAGGGTTTGTCTCGGGCATTCCTTGATGATGGAAAATTGAGCGCCAAAGAAATCAATGAAGTGTTCGCCAAAGTTGACAAGAAAGCGAAGCGTTCATCCTCAGACGAGCAGGTGTAGTGAAACGCCTTATTTTTGTCTGTGCTTTACTTCTCGCTGGATGTGGATATGACGGACATTACCGCTACGAATGTCAAGACCCAGAAAATTGGGAAAACAAAGAGTGCAATCCACCAATATGCAAGGTAGACGGCGTTTGCTCCAAAGATTTGATTGGTTTCGACTGGGAAGGGGAGGAACAACCGTGAAACAGCGTTTTACACCAGAAGACCTTGATGCACGATTGAAGTTCATCATCGGATGCATACTGGGCTGTGTTTTGCTCATCACTACGGTCGGCATTTTGTATGCCCTCGTTTTTGTTGCCCAGCCAACTGGAGTTCAGGCAGAGAATGACAAGATGTTCTTCAACGTGCTGTCATCGGTGGCGACGTTCATTACTGGGACGCTTGCTGGTTTGATGATTTCTTCTGGTAAAACCAAGCCCGAGGCAAGCAGTGACGATACCACCGAAGAAACTGAATAAATCAGCCTAAAATAGCCATATTTCAGCACAATACCCGGCTTGTAAAACTGCCGATATTGCCCTAAAATTACCTCATTATTAAACATGAGGTATAACCAATGCTTAAATATATTTTGGCTGTCTCGCTAAGCGCATCAGCCGTAGTATCGCAACCACTAGAAAATGACAGTGGGTGGAGACCTGCGTGGGGTCTTGACAGAATCAACCAGCGCACTTTGCCACTTGACGACATATACACCCACGACCTCACTGGCTCTGGGGTGGATGTTTATGTATTTGATTCTGGAATAAATTCGTCGCACGAAGAGTTCGGTGGCAGAGTTTCTGATGGTTTCACTGTAATAGACGACGGGCATGGGACGGAAGATTGCTCAGGACATGGAAGCCATACGGCAAGCCTTGTCGGTGGAGAAACATATGGTGTCGCCAAAGATGTCAATTTGATACCAGTTCGTGTCCTGAACTGCAGTAATGGAAACGGCTCCAGCGCAACACTTTACACAGCGATTGATTGGATTATTGAACACCACGAAGATGGGTCGCCAGCAATAGTGAACATGAGCATCGGCATGCTCAAATCAACAGCATTTAACGAGGCTATGCGTTCATTGATTGACGATGGTCTTATCGTCGTTGGGGCTGCTGGCAATCAGGGCAGAGATGCGTGTTCGTATTCTCCAGCGTCCGAACCAATGATTATTTCTGTTGGGGGAACAGATAAAACCGATGTTCGTGGAACACAGTCAAACTATGGAGCATGTGTAGATATTTTTGCTCCGGGCTGGGATTTGGTCGGTGCATGGGTTGGTGGGGACGATGTCTATCGGTCAAGTAGCGGAACGTCAAATGCTTCACCAATCGTCAGCGGAATTGTTGCTCTAATGCTTGAAGACGACCCGACAATGACACAGGATGATGTTGCCAACCTTCTCATTGACACGGCGACAGTGGACGCACTCTCTGGGCTTGGGGATGGAAGCCCAAACCTTCTTGCTTTCACATACATGTTGGATTCCGTCGAAGCGTCTGAAATTACTACGACAACCACAACTACCACTACCACAACGACGGTTCCGCCAACAACCACAACCACCGCTTTGACGACAACCACAACCGTTCCAGCAACCACAACCGCACCGGAAGCATCTGGCCCCTCATCTGATTCTGGCGGTTCAGAGAGTGTTGAATCCGAGGGCGGTCAAGACAACCCACAGGAAGACACCAGAGAGGTGGCAGTTACCACAACCACCACAACCACTACGACAACCACGACAACCACAACGGTTGCCAACACCCCCAAAATCACCGATGAGCCGATCACGACAACGACAGTCGCAAAAACCCCACTAACCAAGAATCAAATCAAATGTTTACGGCTATTCAAAAACCCAAAGAACATTTCATCAAAACAATTGAAGTTGAAATTCAGGAAATTCAAATGCGCTAGGGTGAATCTTGTAAAAGAAACGGTAGGTGCACACAATGGCGACAAAAAGACGGAAAGCAAGAAGAAATAGACAAGAAACATATCTCTGCGGAATAGATGTCTCCCAATATCAAGGGGCTATTGCTTGGAAAAAGGTCGCAGAACACAAACTTGATTTTGCATACATTCGCAGCAATGTCGGAACAAAAGAAGACGAACGCCTTGAATACAACTCAAAACGAGTAAAGAAAAACAACATACCTTTCGGGTATTACGTTTATGTGAAGCCAGAACTTGATGCCGAAGAACAGGTTTCAATGCTTTTGGAGGCACACCACAAATATGGCGCAAATCTCATTCCACAAATTGATGTTGAACACCACGGCAACCTACACCCCAAACTGGTCAGACAGTCAGTTGACTACATTGTTCGCAGAGCAACAGAAGAACTAGGGAAACCACCGTCGATCTACAGCGGTGACTGGTTTTGGAATTCGCGCGTAAATTCACGTAGACACGGAAACTGCCCACTATGGGTTGCCAAATATGTTCAATACTCCAATGAGGCATTTGATAAAAACCCTGTTCCGGTTCCCCCATCAGAGTGGGCAAATTGGGCTTTGTCTTTTTATAATCCCGCCCCACTCAAGGGGTGGAAAACGTGGGATGTCTGGCAATTTGCTGCTGGTTTCAACGGATGCGGAAAGCGGTACGGTATGGTTTCAACAGATTTGGACCTGAATATCATGAAGGAACAGTCTTTTTCTAGATACCTATTGCAATGATTGTCATGTTCCCCTACTATGGGGACATGAAGAAAAACCCAATCACATTTCTGAAGGTTGTTGTTTATCTTGTTTTCCCGTTCTTCATTGCTTACCCGATGATGAATTGGCGCAAGATACGGAAACGCTATTTGTACGGGAATCACCCGCTCCACGAGTAAATGTTTGTTGTCACTCTGTGGCGGTTTGCATTGGGGTAAAATAGATACATGGGCAGTTGTGATGCCCGAAAGGGAAAAATAGGACTTCCCTGCGTGGGGGAGCCGAACCCGAATTTTGTAGTTTATAGCAAATATTTGGACTAGTGTTGTTTCATGGTATTGACTGACGAAGCAATGATTTGGCACAACGACGGCCACTCTGTGGGGTTGCGCATCAATAAAGAAAACTTAGAAGTCATATCTGTTGTCTGCCCTCACGAAAACACTAAAGACCGCCCATGCGGACACTCAGACACGGAGTGTGTAGTTAGATGGTTTCTAACAACATACGGGATGGAATGCAATGTCGGTGTAAGTAAACCGACCGATCTGCTTGGTGTTGCTTGGACATTCGTCGGCGAAACATACAAAGACCTTGGATCATGTCAAGTTTGGGTAATCCCCACAGAAGATGAGGCTTTTTCGGCATGGATGGTAACTCAAAGTTAATAGGCGGACTACTGCTCTTTGCCATAGGGGTGGTCGCCGGCGCAATCTCAATAATTTTCTATTCAATGTTCTCGGAATATAAGCGTCTTGAACTTGATAGAAAACGTATCAGGGATGACAGTTTTGATCGAGCGCTCAACAAATTTCTTCGGGATTTAGAACACAAGAAGAACGAGGACGATTTCTAACTCAGCCGATTTTTCGTAAAAGGTCGTCAATGATGTCCAAACTCTTGCCGTTTGCATCAATCATTGCTATTGCGAGTTCCCTCCAGCGATCACGGTCTATCTCAAGTGCGTCAATCTCTCCAACAAGTTCTGTATTGAGCAACACTTGTTGATCGTATTGTTCTTCAAGGATTTCGTTCACCTTGCAGTCGCAGTCTTCACCCATTCAAATCACCAACCTCTACATCGGTTATTGTTTTGGAATCATACTGATATTTCTCATACATTGACATCAGGTTCTCTAGACACCTCATAAAGTTGGACCACCCATCCCGGTCTGACAAACCAACAAGCCCGTTCGTGGCTGTGACGGCGCGGGAAACCTGCCCCACCGACCATCGGTATTCAGCAAGTTCTTTTTCCAACTTTTCAACCTTGTATTCAAGGTCTTTCATTTGGCGAAATGTTTCCATATCCATTTTTGCTATCACTTTTTTAATCATTGCAGTTTCCTTCTGGAGCCCGAGGTGGGAATCGAACCCACTGTCTCCTCATTACAAGTGAGGTGCATGGCCGAATATGCTTCTCGGGCCTAAACCTGTTCGCTATCTGCCATCTCTTCGTATGCGTTAAGCGCAGACACTACCCGTAGTGTCAAGTCATCTTGTTCAAACTCTTCCTTGAACACGGTTGAAACATATAGCGTGTTGTAGAGAACCGTTGCGACATGCTTCCATGTTTTCTGCTCAGATGTCTTTTCCTGTGATATCACTTCTGGTTGCGGTGATGAGTCGTTCAACTGTTCTGATGAGTCGTCTGAGGTCGGGGTGATATCTTGCACTTTTGTAGTTTATCCGATATTCGTACCGTCCGGACACTTTTGTTCTTGTAATCATTCTGTCTTTTCCCAGTAGGGCTAAGGCTCTTATTACTGCTGTTTCCGAGCATCCCAGTGTTACTGACATCTCACGGACTGTGAGCCCTGGGCGCTCCACAAGCATCACCAGGAGTCTTCCTGCTGGCGTGAAGAGGTTTACCTTGCTCTTGGCGGCGTAAGTAATCAAGTTCTGCTCGTCAAGTTCCAAAAGTATGGATTCAACTAATTCTTTTACATCTGCATTGTTGGCTATTGCCTGAGCAACGACCTTTTCTAATGGTTGCCTAAGCACATGGTCACGTCTGTTGTCGTGTGCTGAGGTCATAGTCGTGCATCGTATCACTGTGATAGCACGCATGTTTTCCAACAAAAAATCAAAACATCGGATTTATTTACTTTTGTATTTGCAAACACCCAACCGATGCTTGACAAAACAATGCACATCATAGAAATATGTCATCATGGATACAAGGAGAAATCATGACTAGTCAAGAGCAACCAAGAAAAGCCTTGCTTGGAAAACTCACGGAACTCACCGAAACAAGTGTGGATGCACCATGTCGAATCGGCGAAATCCACAAACAACTTGACCCGGAAACAGCACAAGCATTACTGAACGCTTTGCGCTCGGCGGCATCAACATCCGCCATCCACAAGGCAATCAAAGACGAAGGGTTACCACTCAGTAGGCACACCCTCAACCAAAAGAGGAAATGTTTCCGCCCACCCACAGACGGGGAATGCCTCTGCTTCCCCAATAACACAGGAGCCTAAATGTCTCTCCACGACAAACTTACCTCAATGACCCTAGATGCAAACGGCACCCCAGACGGCGACCGGGCATGGGCACAAGTAGAACTAGACGGAGGAGAGTTATCCACAGGAGCCCTCGCCATCCCCCTCACAGGAGACTGGGACGGCATACTCCGCTCATTCGGACTAGACCCCAACGTATTTGAAATCGTAGACGACACCGTCCGGATGTCCAAATGGCAAACATCCAAACGCCTAGAAAACGGAGAAAGAGACCTCATCTGGCTCTACTCCTACAGGGCACGCTTCCGCCGCAAAAACATCACCGCACTCCCAGAAGACGAAATAGACAAACTCCGCAAAACTGTACAGAAATGGAAACCTTACAAACCCACACTCAAGAACCCTGATAGCAACCCATCAACCTTCGTAATCTGCTGGGCAGACCAACAAATCGGCAAATCAGCAGGAGGCGGCGTAAAAGCCACAGTAGACCGAATCCTCCAATCCTTCACAGACTGCGAAACCCGCATCAAAGAACTCCGCAAAACTGGGCGGAACATTGAGAAGATTGCCATCGTCAACATGGGAGACCCAGTAGAAGGCTGCGACGGCAACTACGCCAGCCAATTGTTTACAGTTGAATTAACCCAACGACAACAACTCCTACTAGCACTCGACCTATGGGCACAAGGAGTCCGGCACCTCGCCCCACTCGCAGAATCCTCAGAATTCGTCTCCGTACTCTGCAACCACGGCGAATGGATGCGCAGAAACGGCAAATCCGTCACCTCAGACTCAGACAACGCAGGAGGCTTCCTCACCGACGCCCTACAACGAGTATTGGAAGGACGACCAGAAGTAGAACACCTAGAGTGGCGAATCCCCCACGACGAGTTCACCACAACAACCGTGCTATCAGGCATCAAAGTCGCATTCACACACGGCCACAAGATCACAGGCAAAGAAATTGAATGGCTCCGAGGACAATCCATCCGCATCCTCCGAGAAGAAGGACAAGAACCCGACATCTGGGTAACCGCCCACAAACACCACCTCAACGTCCAAGACTTCGGCCCCTGGTACCGCTTCCAATGCCCATCCAACGACGGCGGCTCCAAATGGTATACGGACATGAGCGGACAATGGTCAACCCCTGGAACCCTCACATTCCTCGTCGGAAACCACGACCCACGAGGCTGGTCAGATATGGCAGTCCTATGACCCTCACCTGCCCATGCCGATACACCAACATCTGGGGACACCGCCCAGTATGCGACACAGAAGACGACGATGAATAGACGCAACTTCCCCCATAAGCCCAACGATACCGATAGTTGCCGTCAGCGTCAACTCTACGCATCGCAGACACCTTGTGTAAAGCAACGCCGCATAATTCCTTCCACGATTCAAAAACGGGTATAAGCATGACGACAGTTATCGGAATACAGGGAGACGAATACTGCCTCCTAGTAGCAGACACCCGCATCTCCTCCACAACAGAAGACGGCATCCCCACCCAAATCAACACCCTCCGCTCAGACACCTCCAAAATCGCAGTAAACGGCAAATACCTCATCGCCACAGCAGGAGACCTCAGAGCCATCAACCTCCTCACCCACACACTCCAACTCCCCACCTGCCCACCCACACTAAAAGGCAAAAAACTAGACGAATTCACCACCAACAAAATCATCCCCACCATCCGCCACCTCTTCGAAACACACGGCTACACCCACACCCCCACACAAGACAACCTCAAAGCCGGACACGACTCAGAACTCCTCCTCGCCGTCAACAACACCCTCTACATCATTGACGGCGACTACGCCTGGTTCACCGACCAAAACAACACATACGCCATAGGCACAGGAGCCCCATACGCCCTAGGAGCACTCAACGTACTCCCCCAACCCAAAAACCCCATCCAAGCACGCAAAAACGCCCTCAAAGCCATCGCCACCGCAGCCAAATACGACCCCAACACAGGACACCCATACCACACCCACATCCAACAAAACAGAAAAACTACAACAAAATGAACCACCAAAACCACACCCCACACCCCGATACACAAACAACAAACAAATGGCAACAACACGCCAACTGCAAAGGCAAAACCAACCTCATGTTCCCCCAACACCACAAAGACATCACCTACATCATCAAAGCAAGAGAACTCTGCTCCACCTGCCCAGTCACAACACAATGCCTCAACTACGCCCTCGAATACCACCCCATAGACATGCACGGCGTATGGGCAGGCATGACCAGCCGACAACTCGCAGCAGAACAAAAACGACGAGGCATCAAACCAATACGCCCATCCATATCACAAATGTGGGAACTACTCTAAAACCCAAAAAAGTTCCCGCGTGCGTGGTTTTTTGTGGTTTGGTGTGGTTTTGTGTTTGCCCCTGTAACTCAGTGGTGAGAGTGGCACTCTTATAAGGTGTTGGTCGCAGGTTCGATTCCTGCCGGGGGCACGGTTAGGTGAGGCGGATTCCGCAGGTGTTGCAGTAGGTGTTTTGGTTTAGTTTTGTGGGGGTTTTGTTGCAGGTGGTTTGTCCGCAGGGTTGGAGTGTTTTTTCGCCTGTGAGGTAGTCGAGTACGGGTTGGAGTGGGTTGGGTGGGGTGTTGTTTTGGAGTGGGGGTTGGTTGTTGTGGGTGCGGGTTGCGTTGGTGAGGGTGCGCACCACATATGTTTGTAAACTTTCTTCACAGTTTTGTGCTGTGGTGATGAGTTGGTTTTTGAGCCAGCCTGGGATGGGGATGGTGAGGTGGACGGTGTGGTCTTCTCGGGCGGGTTTAGGTTTGTGTGGCATCGCGTTCTATGAGGGTGGTTAAGTATTCGGTGATGGACATGTCGTATGCTTCGGCTTGTTCGATGAGTTGGGTTTTGACGGTTGAGGTGATGCGGAGGGTGAGGGTGGTGTTTCGGGTTGTGGGGGGTTTGGGTGGGCGTCCTGTGCGCTTCTTCATAGGTTTACCGTAGCATTGTAGGTTTCTGTGAAATGTAGTCGATCTGCGTTGGTGTGGAGGTTGAGGCCGACTTGTTGGATGATGGTTTGTAGTTTGGGGTGGATGCTGGTTGTTTCTATGGTGCCGGCGTTGACGGTGTCTCTGATGTGTGTGTATTGGTTCCAGGCTTGTGCTGCTGTTGGGGGTGCGTCGGGGAGGCTTCGCAGGTATTCGGCTTTGAGCATTCCTGGGGTGGGGAGGTATTGTTCTCTGGTGGCGAGACGGTCTGCTGCTTGGAGGATTCCGTCTTTGGGTGTGTCGGCGAGTAGCCGATGCCATGCTCTGTAAACGTTTTTTTGGTTGTCGGGGAGGTTGGGGAGTTCTTTGTTCCACATGGCGTAGATGATTTCTACTGTTTCGGTGAGTTCTTCTTTGTTCATGTGCCGCTTTCCGCTACCGTCGCCTGTTGGATGGGGTTACCAGTTGGGGTCGTTGAGGAATTCTGTGCGGGCGTCCCGCTGTTCGCTGAGGGTGATGAAGCGTTCTACGTTGTCTGCGTGCCGGAAGATGAGTTCGATGTCGTTATATTTTTTGTTTCTGGGGTTGTGGCCCATGTGCCAGGGGGAGTTTTTGATGCCGTTGATGGCTTGTTTGCAGGCTTCGATTCCGTAGTCGTGGATTGCCCAACCGATGCGGATGGTGCGTTTGTCGTCTAGGACGGCTTTGGAGGTGGGGTTGATGGTTTCTTTCCAGTGGGCGAACACTTGTTCTATGGCGTGTGGTGATACTTTGCGGGCTTTGGCTGCTTGTTGCCGGGTTTGTATGTGTGTTCGATCGGATTGTTTCACGGTAATCCCCATGATTGAACTGTAACCGATAGTTTCAGTAAAGTCAAGTGATGTGGGAACGCTGGATATCT